>SAMEA3387512__coassemble_937_pt1 | contig 35970 bp, 34 predicted proteins | sample SAMEA3387512__metabat2_high_PE_013 | metagenome-assembled genome bin SAMEA3387512 (sample SAMEA3387512) | Felis catus | biome: Faeces | place: United Kingdom | collected 2012 | reverse complement strand
TCAATGATGGACAAGAAATCAAAGACGGTACCGATCCAAATAAAGCCGACACAGACGGTGATGGCCTAACTGATGGCGAAGAAAAAGCTCATGGTACAGATCCTAACAAGGCAGATAGCGATGGTGATGGCTACAGTGATAAAGAAGAAATCACTGCGGGGACTGACCCATTAGATCCTAATAGTCATCCGCAAATTAGTGGCTTATTAGGTGTTGGTTTAACGACAGAAGGTATTACTATTACTGATGGTAAAGCCGTTCAAACCAAACCAATTGTTAAAGGTGTCGATAAAGATACGAAGGTAACACTTGAATTACCAAATAATCTTAAAGGTCTAACCTTAGATGATCAAAATCGTATCGTTGGTACACCAAAAGTCACTGATTGGAAAGTTGGCGAAACTTCACGTACTTTTGAAGTTACTGTTCATGTCACAAAAGATGGAAAAACAAAAGACTTCAAACTTAAAGTAACTGTGAAACGTGCAAGCAGCTTATCTGGTCGTGGTGATGTAAAAGGTACTTCTACTGGACGTGGTACTGTTAGAGGTACAACTCGTGGTACCCTACCTCAAACTGGTAGTCAATCTGTCTTGCCAAGCTGGTTAGGTGGTATCTTTGCAAGTCTAGGTTTAGGATTAGCCTTCTTCAAACGTCGTAATAAAGAAGAAAAATAATGCATAAATAAAACTCTCGGATGGCTGAACTCCCATAGCCTCCGGGAGTTTTTTTCGGCTCTTTGATTAGCGTTTGTTTTCTACAGTTTTTCACGATATAATAAATGTATAATTTTTTTGGAGTGATGATGATGAAAATAAGGGTCGCCAAAGTAGAAGATGCGACACGGTTAGTTGAAATTTATCGTCCTTATGTAGAGGATACGGCGGTTACCTTTGAGTATGAGGTGCCAACTGTTGAAGTATTTAGACAACGAATCGCAGCAACTCTAGCCAAATATCCTTATATCGTATTAGAAAATGAGCAAGGACGCATTGTTGGTTATGCTTATGCGGGAACTTATAAGGGACGGACAGCTTATGATTGGTCCGTAGAAGTAACAGTTTATTTAGACCAAGAAAATCACGGACATGGTTATGGTAAGTTATTGTACACCGCTTTAGAGGTATATTTATCTAAGCAGCATGTCTATCAGTTAACAGCTTGTATTACTGCGGGAAATGGGGCCAGTGAGCATTTTCATGAAAAGCTAGGTTATCGTAAAGTTGCACATTTTGCGCAAATTGGCTATAAATTTGGGCGATGGTACGATGTTTGTTGGATGCAAAAGACTTTAGGAGATTTACCGTCTCAGCCTGAACCATTTATCCCTTTTGGTGAATTGTAAAAAGTATATATAATAGTAGTTTTTGTTGTGAGGTGAGGATTGTTGAGTAAACGAATGGAACGAATTTATCAGTATGTCTATGAGCAGACGGCATTATTGACTAGTTCGCAACTAGCATTATCTGGTGTGACAACCAATGAAGTCGCCGAAGCATTAGCCATTCAGCGGACGAATGCCAGTAAAGATTTGAATGAGTTAGTCCGACAAGAGCGCTTGATGAAGTTAGAAGGTCGGCCAGTACGTTATGTGGTACAGACACAAAAAGAAATCTCAGCTACTTCTTATAAGGATGCTTCCGTAGTTGTAAGTAAACCAACTGTAGAAAACATAGCGCAACTTCCTGATACATCTAATCAAGTAGATATCTTCTCAAAAATTATTGGGATAAAAGGAAGTATGAAAAACGCGGTCGAACAGGCAAAGGCAGCGATTTTATATCCGCCACGGGGGTTGAATTGTTTAATTACGGGTCCGACTGGTTCAGGGAAGACTTATTTTGCGCATGCGATGTTTCAGTTTGCCAAGGATAATCATGTAGTTCCTCAAGATAAGGATATGATTGTCTTTAACTGTGCCGATTATGCCAATAACCCAGAATTACTGATGAGTCACTTATTTGGGTATGCTAAGGGTGCGTTTACCGGTGCCGATGATGAAAAAGAAGGGGTTATTGACCAAGCGAACGGCGGGATGCTCTTCTTAGATGAAATTCACCGGCTCCCTCCTGAGGGGCAAGAGATGATTTTTTACTTTATGGATCATGGTACGTATAGTCGTTTGGGTGAGACGGGTAAAAAGCATCAAGCAGACGTACGAATTGTTGGGGCGACTACGGAAGATCCTACTTCGGCTCTATTAGATACGTTTGTCAGACGGATTCCGATTAATATTCAATTGCCAGCTTTTGAAAATCGACCAGCTATGGAGCAAATTGATCTTGTTCGTGTGATGGTTGCTCAAGAAGCCAAGCGTATCCAACGCACGATTACCTTGACAGAAGATGTGGTCAAAGCATTACTAGGTAGTGTGAGTTTTGGGAATATCGGGCAGCTGAAATCGAATGTCCAACTAATCTGTGCGCGTGGCTTTTTAAATCATATGAACCAGACACAAATTGATATAGATTTGCATGATTTATCAGAAGGGATCAAAAATGGGTTAATTGTTTTAGCGAATAAACGAGACCATTTAGCTCAGTTGCAAAAATATTTGGTACCGAAATTAATTGTTCAGCCAAATGAAAGTATCGTGGATATTAATACTGATTCGTATGAGTTGCCGTATAATTTGTATGATATTATTGGTGATAAAGCAGCCTTGTTGAAAGCAGAAGGAATCGACCAAGAAGCGATTAACCATTTTATCAAGACCGATATTAATATTCATTTGAAATCATTTTATAAGCATCATCAGTTTTCTTTCCAATCTGATAATAAGTTAGCTGAATTAGTGGATCAGCGTGTAATTGAAGTGACGCGTGAGATTTATCAGTTAGTTGAAAGTGAATTGAACATCGAATATCAGGCGAATTTCATTTACGCTTTTAGTTTGCATATCAGCAGTCTTTTGAAGAAACTCAACCTCGGGGAGCAACGCCAGATTAACGACAATATTCGTACCATGATTAGCGATTATCCTGAAGAGTTTCAATTGGCTAAAAGAATTCGTAAAATGATTGAAGCAGCTTTTTCGGTAACGATTTTGGAAAGTGAAGATTATTATTTAGCGGCTTTACTCGTTTCGCTGAAATCCACTCCATCTGCAGGAAAAATCGGAGTCGTGGTCGCTGCGCATGGTCGTAGTTCGGCCTCGAGTATGGTGGAAGTGGTGTCGCAGTTACTAGGCGTTGAGCAGTTAAGGGCTGTAGATATGCCTTTAGATATGTCTCCGAAAGTTGCGTTAGAAAAAATCGAGAAAGCCGTATTAGAAGTTAATGATGGTAGCGGCGTTCTTTTATTAGTAGACATGGGTTCACTTGCGACTTTCTCTCAAGAAATTTATCGTCACACCAATGTGCGTGTGCGCACTATCGATATGGTCACTACCGCCGTTGTTTTAGAAGCTGTGCGTAAGGCTTCGATGGTGGGGACGGATTTAGATAGTATTTATGAAACAATGCGTAATTTTCGTGGATATGGTCATATTGATCATGAAAGTACAACTGATATCAAAAAGACCAAAGCTATCTTAGCTGTTTGTGCTTCTGGAGAAGGAACCGCCCAACGTATCAAAGAAATTTTAGAGTATTCATTACAAAAACGTCCAGGTACGGATTTAACGATTGTGACTTCATCTATTGCTCAAGTGAATCAAAAATTACCAGAAATCATGGAGCGTTATCAAGTGATTGCGACTACCGGAATTGCCCAACCAAATATTCCAGTGCCATTTATTACTTTAGAACAATTTATTGATGCGGATATTGATCAATTATTAGACCAATTATTAATAGAAGATGAATTACTTGATTTAGATCAGAAACAACTCGAGCAAAATGTCGATGAAGATGATACGCGCCAATTGTGTATTCAATTTTTAGAGCGCAATGTCACTTTTATCAATCCAAAGAAAGTCATCGATCTTTTGTGGAACTTTGCGGATAAAGTGATTGAACAATGGCAGTTTACCGAGGAGTTGAAAGGATTTCGGATTAATTTTATCTTGCATTGTGGCAATATGCTAGAGCGCAATGTATTACACCGTACCTTAACACCACCAGATGGCTATCAAGGCAAACTTTATGGAAATGCAGCCTATGAGCAACTTCATTTGGCTACTCAAAGTCTTGCTAGAGCGCTAAATATCGATATCTTACCTGTTGAAGAGTATTATCTTTTAGAATTAATCGAAAATCATCATGCAAGAATACAGTCTAAATAATACAGTCAAGACAGCGATACACTAGATACACTAAAATACAATTAGTGTATTCTTTGTAGTGTATCGCTTTTTTGTTGATTTTTAAGGTTTTTTTAAGTAGTGTATCGTTTTGAAAGTTGGCATGCATCTTGCTTATATAAGGGTGGATACAAAGGAGGGAGGAAATACTAAGGATTGAAAGGTACTGTATTTCTAAAAGTTTTAAAGGAGCAGTTGGTATGGATGTCCGTTTAGTTCGAATTGATGACCGTTTGATTCATGGCCAAGTTGCGACAGTATGGGCGAAGGAAACCGGTATTGAACGCATCATTGTTGTGAGTGATACGGTAGCGAAAGATGAGTTGCAAAAGTTTTTACTCAATCAAGCAGCTCCACCAGGCGTCAAGGCGAATGTTGTCCCTGTCGATAAGATGTTTGAGGTATTTTATAATGTATTATTTATCAATACCAAGGTCATGTTATTATTTACTTGCCCTCAAGACATCGAACGACTGGTACAAGCAGGCATTCACATCCAGTCAGTGAATATCGGTGGCATGCGTTTTTCTCCAGGTAAGAAGATGTTGACCAATGTAATATCACTAGATGAAGATGATGTCCGATCTTTCCAATATTTGTATGGGAAAGGAATTGAATTGGAAGTCAGACAGGTGCCAGCTGATCGCAAGATAAACTTTATGGATTTACTTTATCGTTTCAAAGATGCGAAATAAAAGTCATCGTTGGTTAGAAAAGGTTAATTTAATCAGTAGGAGGTACAAAGAATGGTAGGAATTATCCTAGCAAGTCATGGGGAATTCGCAAATGGTATTTTACAATCAGGCTCAATGATTTTTGGTGAACAACAAAACGTTGCTGCTGTTACATTAATGCCTAGCGAAGGTCCAGATGATGTCAAAGCAAAAATGGAAGCAGCCATTGCTACATTTGAGAATCAAGATGAAGTCTTATTCTTAGTCGATCTTTGGGGTGGTACACCATTTAACCAAGCGAATAACTTGCTTGAAGCACACAAAGACAAATGGGCAATTGTTGCAGGTATGAACTTACCAATGGTAATCGAAGCTTATGCTTCACGTTTTTCTATGAATACTGCGCATGAAATCGCAGCGCACATCATTGCTACAGCAAAAGATGGTGTGAAAGTGAAACCTGAAGAGTTAGAACCAGCTGAAGAAAAAGCAGCCGTTCAACAACAAGGTCCTGTAGGCGCAATCCCACCTGGAACAGTTTTAGGTGATGGAAAAATCAAATTTGCTTTGGCGCGTATTGATTCACGTCTATTGCACGGTCAAGTGGCAACTGCTTGGACAAAAGCAGTGCAACCAACACGTATCATCGTTGTTTCAGATGCTGTATCTAAAGATGAATTACGTAAGAAATTAATTGAACAGGCTGCTCCTCCAGGAGTAAAAGCAAACGTTATTCCAATTGCTAAAATGATTGAAGTCGCTAAAGACCCTCGTTTTGGCAATACAAAGGCTTTACTATTATTTGAAAACCCACAAGATGTAGTCCGTGCAATTGAAGGTGGCGTTGACATTAAAGAAGTTAACGTTGGTTCAATGGCTCACTCTGTTGGTAAAGTATTAGTCAATAAAGTATTGTCAATGGATGCTAAAGACGTTGAAGCTTTTGAAACAATGAAAAAAGCTGGCGTGAAATTTGATGTACGTAAAGTACCAAATGATAACAAAGACAATATGGATGCTTTACTACAAAAAGCAAAATCAGAGCTTGGTAATGCTTAGTTTACCAAATAAAGGACTTATATAGGAGGTTTATTATGTCTATTATTTCTATGGTATTAGTCGTAGTGGTTGCCTTTTTAGCCGGAATGGAAGGTATCTTAGATGAGTTCCAATTCCATCAACCATTAGTTGCTTGTACTTTAATCGGATTAGTAACCGGTAACTTAGAAGCCGGAATTATTTTAGGTGGTTCTTTACAAATGGTTGCCTTAGGTTGGGCAAACATCGGGGCTGCCGTAGCACCAGATGCTGCCTTAGCTTCTGTTGCTTCTGCAATTATCTTAGCTTTAGGTGGTCAAGGAGTTAAAGGTGTTGACTCTGCATTCGCTATTGCAATGCCTCTAGCTGTTGCTGGTTTATTCTTAACTATGATCGCTCGTACTTTAGCCGTTGCTATCGTGCATGCAATGGACCGTGCTGCTGAAGCTGGTAACATTCGTGCTATCGAAATGTGGCAAGTAGTTGCTATCTGTATGCAAGGTTTACGTATCGCTATCCCTGCTACTTTACTTTTAATGATCCCTGCTGAACGTGTGCAAGCTTTACTTGAAGCTATGCCAGCTTGGTTAAACGAAGGTATGGCAATCGGTGGTGGTATGGTTGTTGCCGTTGGTTATGCAATGGTTATCAACATGATGGCATCTCGCGAAGTATGGCCATTCTTCATGCTTGGTTTCGTTATCGCTGCAATTACACAAATCACATTAATTGGTTTAGGGGTAATCGGTGTTGCTTTAGCATTACTATACCTACAATTAACTAAGAATGCTGGTTCTGCTGGTGGTAACGGTGGATCAGGTGATCCTCTAGGCGACATTTTAAATGACTATTAAGAAGGAGGAAAATGAGTAATGGCTGAAAGAATTGAATTAAGTAAAAAAGATCGTTTAGCTGTAGCATGGCGTTCAACTTTCTTACAAGGTTCTTGGAACTATGAACGTATGCAAAACGGCGGCTGGTGTTATGCAATGATTCCAGCAATTAAAAAATTATATAAAGATCCTGAAGATCGTAAAGCGGCTTTAAAACGCCACTTAGAATTCTTTAACACTCACCCATATGTAGCATCTCCTGTATTAGGGGTTACTTTAGCGCTTGAAGAAGACCGTGCTAACGGTGCAGCTGTCGATGACGTTGCAATTCAAGGGGTTAAAGTTGGTATGATGGGACCTTTAGCCGGTGTTGGTGACCCAGTATTCTGGTTTACTGTACGTCCTATGTTAGGGGCTTTAGGTGCTTCTCTAGCTTTAGGTGGCAACATTTTAGGTCCAATCTTATTCTTCGTATTATGGAATGCCATTCGTTGGGGATTCATGTGGTACACACAAGAATTTGGTTACCGTACTGGTTCTAAGATTACTGAAGACTTATCAGGTGGTTTATTACAAGATATCACTAAAGGTGCTTCTATCTTAGGTATGTTCGTATTAGCAGCCTTGGTTGAACGTTGGGTATCTATCAAGTTTACGCCAGTTATCGCTAATATCAAACTATCAAAAGGTGTTTACATTGAATGGGATAAAGTTGAAATGTCTGGTAAAGGTATGAAGACTTTATTTGAACAAGTTCAAAGCGGTATGGCATTTGGTCCAATCAAACAACAAACTTTACAAGGAAACTTGGATTCATTAATTCCTGGATTAGTTCCATTGCTATTAACATTCTTATGTATGTGGTTATTGAAGAAGAAAGTTTCTCCAATCGTAATCATCATTGCATTATTCATCGTTGGTATCGTTGGACACTTAATCGGATTATTATAATTCATTATTACTACTATTCGTTTATTGGAGAAGCGAGAATCAAATTGGTTCTCGCTTCTTTTTACTAAGTATGCTATGCTAATGGCGAGGTGAGAAATATGGTGCAATCTTTAAATACAAAAGTAGATTTAACAGTGAATGCGACATCCTTTATGGGCCTAGCAAACTATGGCAAAATCATGGTTGGTGATAAGGCTTTTGAATTTTATGATGATCAAGATGTGCGTAAATATATTCAAATCCCTTGGGAAGAAGTGGAATTTGTGATGGCAACGGTTCTATTTAAAGGAAAGTGGATTCCTCGTTTTGCGGTCCAAACCAAGAAAAATGGACGTTATCAGTTTGCTGCAAAAAATCCAAAGAAAGTCTTACGTGCCATTCAAGATCATATCGGTAAAAAGAAAATGCGCCGTTCGCTGAGTTTTTTCCAAATCTTTTCTCGAAGCATCAAGGCAAAATTTGGCAAAAACAATTAAACTTAATTTTTTCGAGATAAACGCATTAAATCGTGCAAAGTCAATGATTTAATGTGTTTTTTGTGTTAGAATTAAAAATATCTTAGAGAAGAGAAGGTAGATATGATGATTCGAGTAGAAAACTTACGCAAATTAATGAGAGAAAATGATTTAGAGGCTTTTTTAGTCACTAGTCCATATAATTTGCGCTACTTAACAAACTTTACAGGAACAACTGGTCTAGCAGTTATTACGTTAACCAATGCTTACTTTGTCACTGACTTCCGTTATACTGAACAAGCAGCGATGCAAGCAAAAGGCTATACCATTGTGAAAAATACTGGTCCAATCTTTGAAGAAGTAGCTAAGATTTGCACACAAGATGAGTTGAAGAATCTAGCTTTTGAAGAAAGCTTTGTGACTGTCAGAGATTATGATCAATTAGAAGATCTAATCCACGAAACTTCTTTAGTGCCAGTGAGCGGATTAATTGAATCTTTACGTGAAATTAAAGATGAAAAAGAAGTCGAAATCACGAAAAAAGCTTGCGAAATCGCGGACAAAGCCTTTTTACACATTCTTGACTATGTAAAACCAGGCATGAGTGAAATTCAAGTAGCAAACGAATTGGATTTCTTCATGCGTTCTTTAGGTGCAAGTGGTGTCAGCTTTGATACAATTGTGGCAAGTGGTTTACGTTCAGCTATGCCACATGGTGTTGCAAGTGAAAAATTAATTGAACAAAATGATTTAATTACGATTGACTTTGGTTGCTACTATCAAGGTTATGTTTCAGATATGACTCGTACGTTTGCAATTGGCGATCCTGGAGAAAAATTAAAAGAAATTTATCAAGTGGTATTAGAAGCCCAATTAAAAGTACTCGAAGCTGCTAAACCAGGCATGACTGGCGTTCAATTGGATGCAGTGGCTCGTGATCATATTGCTTCTTATGGCTATGGTGAAGCTTTTGGTCACTCAACGGGTCATGGGATTGGTCTAGAAATCCACGAAGGGCCAAATGTATCCTTCAGAGCAGAGAAAGCTTTTGTGCCAGGAAATATTATTACAGATGAACCAGGTATCTACTTACCAGGTGTTGGTGGGGTACGTATTGAAGACGACCTATTGATTACCCAAACTGGCAATGAAGTCTTAACACATGCACCAAAAGAATTAATTCTCTTATAATCTTGTTAGAATTACACCAAGCTATAGATTATCAGCGCATAAAATGATAAAATAGTTGTGAATGATAACTATCTGTTAGAATTGGAGGAAATAAGATGGCTGATGAAAAAGCTTTAAAATTAGATGTCCAAGATGAACTTGGCGAAATCGTCATCGCCCCTGAAGTTATTGAAATTATTAGCGGGATTGCTGCTTCTAAAGTAGAGGGCGTATATAAAATGCAAGGATCTTTTGCTAATAATGTAACAGAATTGCTTGGTCGTAGTGTCTATGGTAAAGGCGTTTATCTATCAAACACTGAAGATGGAATCCAAGTAGATGCTTATGTGAGCGTAAAATATGGCGTTTCTGTCCCTAAAGTAGCGACCGAAATCCAACAACGTATCAAACAACAAGTCTTATTCATGACTGATGTGACTTTAGCTCAAGTCAATGTGCATATTGTAGCCGTGATTCCTGAAAAGCAAGAAGCAGTGAATTTAGACGAACTTTTTGATGATAATGAGGACGACAATGAATAAAGAATTATCCAGACATCAAATCCGTGAAATAGCCATTCAAGCTTTGTTTCCGTTAAATTTTAACCAAGATTTAACGAAACAAGCGGCGATTAACCATGCAATTGAATTGAATTTAGTGGACCAATTAGATGATGAACAAGCTAGTTTTGTGCCGCCATACTTAGATGTATTAGTCAGCGGTGTGTGCGATAAACAAGCGACCATTGACCAATTAATTGAAAACCACTTAAAACCAGGTTGGAAGATTAATCGTTTAGCAAAAATGGATGTCACAATATTACGTTTAGCAATTTTTGAAATGAAGTATGTAGACGATGTACCGAATAATGTTGCTTTAAATGAAGCAATTGAATTGGCAAAAACCTTTAGTGATGAAAAATCGCGTCGTTTTGTCAATGGTCTTTTATCTGCAGTGAATCAAGAATTATAAGCATAAGTAGGTTAGACCGAAATTTCTCAAATTTGGAAACACAAATCGGGGGAATTTCGGTTTTTTAAATCTAAAAAATGAAAAAGGGGTTCTAACAAATGCATTTATTGAATGGAAAAGAATTGGCACAAAAATTACAGCAGGAAATGACGCAAGAAGTAACTGAATTGAAGGAAAAGGGACTACAACCTGGACTAGCCGTGATTTTAGTTGGTGAAGATCCAGCAAGTCAAGTGTATGTCCGTAATAAAGAACGTGCAGCAAACAATATTGGTATGTATTCGGTCGTGTATCGTTTACCTGAAACAACTAGTGAAGCAGATTTGATTGCTAAAATTGAAGAATTGAATCATGATGATAAGGTTCACGGCATTTTAGTACAGTTGCCGTTGCCAAAGCATATTAATGAAGATTTAGTGCTTGATACCATTGATCCAGCTAAGGATGTCGACGGTTTCCATCCAATGAATTTAGGAAATCTTTTTGCTGGCAAACCTACGATGATTCCATGTACACCAGCCGGAATCATGGAGTTAATTAAACTTTCGGGATTGGATTTAGCTGGGAAAAATGCTGTGATTATTGGCCGCAGTAATATTGTTGGTAAACCTATGGCACACCTTTTACTACAAGCAAATGCGACAGTGACGATTTGCCATTCGAAAACCAAGGATCTTCCTAAAGTAGCGAAACAAGCAGATGTTTTAGTCGTAGCAATTGGTCGTGCGAATTTTGTGACCGCTGATTTTGTCAAAGAAGGCGCAGTTGTGATTGATGTAGGGATTAATCGCGATGAAAATAATAAATTAACAGGTGATGTGAAATTTGATGAAGTCGCACCGTTGACTAGCTACATTACGCCGGTTCCAGGTGGCGTGGGCCCGATGACGATTACGATGTTGATGCGCCAAACGATTGATGCAGCTAAGAGAAAGGAAAATGTTCGTTGAGTCAACCAGAATATTTAACGGTGAGTGCCTTAACGCGTTATATCAAGAAGAAATTTGATAATGACCCTTACATGAAACGTGTTTATTTAACAGGGGAGATTTCAAATTTTAGAAAAAGACCTAACCATCAGTATTTTTCACTCAAAGATGACCATGCGAAAATATCGGCCGTGATGTTTCGAGGACCATTTAGTAGGGTGAAATTCGATGTCCAAGATGGGATGAAAGTCTTAGTGGTCGGTTATGTTTCGGTGTATGAAGCTTCTGGAAGTTATCAGATTACGATTGAGCATATGGAACCAGATGGCATCGGGGCACTATATCAAGCTTTTGAACAATTAAAAGAAAAGTTATCTCAAGAAGGTTTGTTCACAGCACCGAAAAAGCCTTTACCAAGATTTCCAAAACGCATCGGGGTCATTACAAGTCCTTCTGGGGCGGTGATTCGTGATATTATGACGACGATTAATAGACGTTATCCGATTGCCCAAATTATTCTATATCCGACCGTCGTGCAAGGGGATCAGTCCGCCGATGATTTGGTGCGTAATATTAAGCGTGCCGATGAGTCGGGCAATTTTGATACCTTGATTATCGGACGTGGTGGGGGTTCGATTGAAGATTTATGGCCTTTTAATGAAGAAAAAGTAGCTAGAGCGATTTTTGCTTGTCAGACACCCATTATTTCTTCGGTGGGTCATGAAACAGATACGACGATTGCAGATTTCGTGGCGGATGTCAGGGCGGCTACCCCAACTGCGGCGGCCGAACTTGCAGTGCCTGTGTTAAGTGAAGAAATAATGAAGATTGATCAACAAAAGATGCGTTTAATGCAAGCTTTTGCCAATCAATTGAAATTAAAAAATCAACGCTTAAATCGGGTGCAACAAAGTTATGTCTTTGCCCAACCGCATCGTCTTTATGAGGCACAATCGCAAAAACTTGACCAATTGCAACAGCGGCTAACGAGTAGCATGCAAGGTCAAGTCCATCAACAAGAACGTCGCTATCAACAATTAAGTCAACGTTTAGTCCAACAAACACCTAGTCATCGTTTGCAAAATGAGCAACAAAAGCTAGGATATCTAACGGAAAGTTTGCAACGTCAAATGCAACTACTTTTCCAAAAGAAAGTACAAGGCTTCAATCAAGCTTTGGTTTCACTGGATTTATTAAGTCCTCTAAAAACCATGCAGCGTGGATTTAGCTATACAACAGTGGATAAGCAAGTGGTTAAAAGTGTTGAACAATTAGCCCCTAACCAAGAAATTACCGTACATTATGCCGATGGTACCATTCAAGCGCAGGTGCAATCCATTCAGAAAAAAGAAAAGTGAGGAAAATCATGTCAGAATTAACTTTTGAACAGTCTTTACAACAGTTAGAACAAATTGTTTCGCAACTAGAGCGTGGCGATGTGCCGTTAGAAGAAGCTTTAGATGCCTTTCAAAAAGGAATGGTTTTATCTAAACAATGTAAAGAACAATTAGCCAATGCCGAAAAAACGTTGGCCAAAATGATGACCGACGCCAATCAAGAAGTGCCATTTGAAGAGGCTAAAAATGAATAAGGAATTAACTCAGGCGATGCAGCAAGTCGAAACCTTAATGGAGCAGTTAGTCCTGGATTCGACCAATGATGAATTGCTTGCTAAAAGTATGTGCTATTCCCTTGCAGCAGGTGGCAAGCGAATTCGTCCGCGAATCTTTTTAGCGACTTTACAAGCATTTGGTGTACCTCTAGAGGAAGAAGCCTTAAAAATTGCAGCAGTTATCGAAATGATGCATACTTATTCATTGATTCATGATGACTTGCCAAGCGTGGATGATGATGATTTACGTCGTGGGAAACCAACCAATCATAAAGTTTTTGGAGAAGCCATGGCCTTATTCGCTGGCGATGCTTTATTGACTTTATGTTTTGAGATATTGGCTCAGTTAAACTTACCGGCATCTATCAAGACTCAGTTGATTGCGCACTTAGCCAAAGCAGCTGGTCCTTCTGGAATTGTGGCTGGTCAAGCAAGTGATGTCCAAGCAGAAAAACAGCATGTCCCGTTAGAACGATTAGTCCAAATTCACGAGCGAAAAACGGGTGCACTGTTACAATATTGTTTTGTTGCTGCCGGGATTGTCGCTGGTGGATCAAAGGAACAATTGACATTACTGAAAACATTAGGGATGGATGTTGGGATTGCCTTTCAAGTGCGGGATGATTTACTAGACATATTAGCAACCACACAAGAACTAGGCAAAACAGCTGGGCGCGATCTTGAACTGGAAAAAAGTACGTATCCTGCGTTACTAGGCATCCAAGGAGCAAAACAGGCTTTAGCTGATTACTTGTTGAAAGCCAAACAAGCTTGTCAGATGCTCGCTGAAGACGGAATGGATATGACTGAGCTAGTAAGAATCATTGAAAAATTAGAATTGAGGGATTAATACTTGAAAAAAGAACGAGTAGATGTCCTTTGTGTGATGCAAGGATTATTTGATACCAGAGAACAAGCCAAGCGCGGAATTATGGCCGGCTTAGTTTATAATGATAAGCACGAACGCTTGGACAAACCTGGTGAAAAAATTGATGCCAGTATGACTTTAGAAATTAAAGGAAAAAAACTTCCTTATGTTTCTCGAGGGGGCCTAAAATTAGAGAAAGCCTTAAAAATTTTTGATTTTACGGTTAAAGATAAAATCGTTTTAGACATTGGCGCTTCAACCGGTGGCTTTACCGATGTGGCTTTGCAAAATGGTGCGAAGTTAAGTTATGCCTTAGATGTTGGCTATAATCAGTTGGCTTGGAAGATTCGTCAAGATGAACGAGTGGTTGTGATGGAGCGGACGAATTTTCGCTATAGTAAACCTACAGACTTTTTAGAAGGATTACCACAAGTGGCGACCATCGATGTTTCCTTTATTTCTTTAAGTTTGATTTTGCCGCCTTTATATGAGATTTTAGTGGCAGACGGTGATGTCATGGCTTTAATCAAACCGCAATTTGAAGCAGGAAAGGAATTTGTCGGCAAACACGGGATAGTCAAAGATCCAAAAGTGCATCAAGCCGTGATTGAAAAAGTGATTGATCTTTCGCTTGAGACTGGTTTTTCAGTTGAGAATTTAAGCTTTTCACCGATAACCGGCGGCGAGGGGAATATCGAATTTTTAATCCATCTGAAAAAAGCGAGTTTACCGGCAAGTGTTTCAAGTAATGTGGATGTCGCTGAGGTAGTGAGACAAGCGCATGAACGTTTAGAAAAATAGTGAAAGTTAGACCATGCAGAAAATAAATGCTGCATGGTCTTTTTGTCCTATTCATGTTATAATCGATTTCATGAATAAAAATAAATTTGGAAGGGGTAACGTAATGCGTAAAAAAGATCGACACCGTTTAATTATCCGTTTATTAAACGAATTTGCGATTGAAAAACAAGAAGATTTTGTCGATATTTTGAAAAAGCATGGGGTAGAAGTGACACAGGCAACTATTTCGCGTGATATCAAAGAGTTGAAGTTAGTAAAGATTCCAGCTGCTGATGGAAATTATCGCTATAGTTTACCACAAGAATCAAATGAAGATTTGTTTAATAAATTATTACGCTTATTAAGAACGGCTTGTATTGCAATTGATTCCATGGATAAAATGATTATGATTAAGACGATTCCCGGAAATGCTTCGGCGGTGGGCAATCTACTAGATAAATGTTTTAAAGAAGAATTATTTGGCTTACTTAATGATGATGATAGTATTTTGATGATTTTACGTACAGAACAAGATTGTGCGATGATTTATCAAAAATTACGCAACTTTTAAGCAGATTAGAGGGAAGAAATGTGATTTTAGAACTTTCTATACAAAATTTTGCGATTATTTCAGAATTACATTTGCACTTTAAGCCAGGGATGACTGCTCTCACTGGAGAAACAGGGGCGGGTAAATCAATTATTATTGATGCGATGTCACTATTAGCAGGAGCGCGCTCATCCGTTGATTTTATTCGTCAAGGCTGTGATAAGTCGATGATTGAAGGGATTTTCGAAATTCCCCAACAAGTGGAATTCACTCTTTTAGCGCAAGAGTTAGGAATTGACTTAGAGGAAGGATATCTGATTATTCAGCGCGATATCACTTTAAATGGTAAGAGTTTCAATCGGGTCAATGGGCGGACGATTACTTTAGCCAACTTGAAGCGAATCGGTGCATTTTTAGTCGACATTCAAGGGCAAAATGATCACCAACAGTTATTACAACCGGAAAAGCATTTGGATTTTGTCGATAGTTTTGCAGATGAGGCATTTAAGGAGAAAATCAAGCAGTATCAAGCAAAATTTAGTGAATATCAACAGTTAAAACAGCGTGTGCACAAAATTCAGTCTAATGAACAACACTACATCCAACGAATGGATATGCTGCAATATCAAAAAGAAGAACTAGAACAAGCGGCATTAGTTGAAGGGGAAGAAGAAGCCCTAACAGAAGAACGGGAAAAACTATTGAATTTCCAAAAGATTATGGATGCTTTTGCGCAATCACATCAAGCCCTTGTGATGAATGAGCCGAATTTATTGGATGGTATCTCACAGGTGGGGGATTTATTACAAGAAATTGCCCCAATCGATGCGGATTACGAAGCGTTAAATGAGCAAGTCCAAAATGCGTATTATTTGTTACAAGATGTCGCTACAGGGATATCTAGACAGATGGATTTGATGGACATGGATGAAGCGCGTTTAGAAGAAATTGAAGAGCGCCTAGCCGTCATCAAAAGGTTAAAACGCAAATATGGCGATACTATCACGAAGATGTTAGACTATCTTGCTGAAATAACCGAAGAATTGGAAGCAACGATGCAATCAGAAGACCAGCTAGATCAGTTAGAAGCACAATTGGCTGATTTAGAAAAAGCTTTGATGAGTGAAGCTGAGGCTATTAGTCAAAAGCGTCATGAGATTGCCTTTCATTTATCTAAGGAAATCATGCAAGAACTCAAGGAATTATATCTAGAAAATACCCAGTTTGAAGTTCGCTTTGAAAAAGAAAAACAGTTGCAAGCTCAAGGAATAGACCAAGTAGAGTTTTATTTGACTACGAATCCAGGGGAACCATTAAAACCTTTAGTGAAAGTTGCTTCTGGTGGCGAGCTTTCTAGAATTTTACTCGCTTTGAAGTCGATTTTTTCTCGTAGCCAGCAGATGACGAGTATCATTTTCGATGAGGTTGATACCGGGGTAAGTGGTCGGGTAGCCCAAGCGATTGCAGAAAAAATCTTAAATATTGCCCGTTCCTCTCAAGTATTGTGTATCACGCATTTACCACAAGTAGCGGCTGCGGCAGATAATCAGTATTTGATTCAAAAGCAAGTGCAAGATGGTCGTACTTCAACCACGGTTTTACCGCTAGATGAGAATCAAAGGGTAGAAGAAGTAGCGCGCATGCTTGCCGGTGCAGAAATTACTGATTTAACTATCAAACACGCACAAGAATTGATTACTACACTAGGCCAATTACGAAAATAAACAAATCATCGCTTGAGCAAAAGAAAAGCCAAAAAAAAAGAGGCGTAACTTGCAAAAACGCCTCTCTTTTTTATAAGGTTGTAAATCGACTCGGTCAGCTACGAGCGGATAAGGTTGTCCGACACGACGGGAAAGTCCGAGAAGTAAAGACTTTCCCAGCGCGGGGTGGCTTATACGCCGAAGTAGCTAGTCGATTCACACCGTCAAATAAGGTTGTGGGAAGGGTCGAACAGCTACAAGCAGCTAAGGTTGTCCGGAATGACAGGAAAATCCACTAGTATTAAAGATTTTCCTAGGCAGGCCGGCTTAGATGCGATGTAGCTACCCTGCGAACATTTTACATAAGTGCTGCTACCGTTGATAAGATGACGCCACCAATTGTGACAATCAACATTGCCCAAATAACTACTTTAGTGACTTTTTCAAAGGTAGACATCTTTTTCTTTTCATTCATACGATTTCGTCCTTTTTCTATTTTTTATAGTCTACAACCTATTATACGTTAATTCAAGGAAAAGGACAAAGAATTTTTAAAAAGTTTGAAACACCGATGTAAAGTTTGTGGTGTATATTAGTCTTGGCTTAATGGATAAAGAGGATTTTATGCATTTCTCGCCAAGCAATCATTAGGTAAATTTGAAGTAGAGAGGATTACATAAATGAATCATAGTACATTAGAATTATTAGGGTGGTTTGCTAGCCCAATATTATTATATATGGGATTGAATTTTATTATTCATCGTTTTTCCTTAAAGCAGTTAATCAAAGTGAAATTAGCAGATATCATGGTACCAATCTTATTTATAGTAGATAATCATTTATCAAAATTGTTGTTTCACGAATCTATCTTAGCTTACTTATTTATTTCAGCTTTTATTTTAGGGATCGGAATTGCTGTGATACAGGCTTATTTCTATGATGAAATTAATTATCATGTGTATTTTAAGATGTTTTGGCGCTTTTTATTTTTATTACTGATTGTTTTCTATCTGTTTTTATTTATTTTAGCAATTATATAGAAATTATTGAGAAAATCGTTTCCAAATCCATTTAAACTTTTTAAAATCTTTTAAAAAACTCTATTATGAAAAATTTTTGTTTTTTTTTATTAAGTTATATTAAATATTAGAGAAATAGTGGTAGAAAGTGGGGGAATGTGGTAGACTAAGGATACTAAGTGGTAAATGGAGGAAATTTCGATGTTTATGGGTGAATTTCAACATTCAATAGACGCGAAAGGCCGTTTAATTATCCCTGCTAAATTTAGAGAAAAGTTAGGCGAAAATTTTGTCGTGACTAGGGGATTAGATGGCTGCTTATTTGGCTATCCTCAAGACGAATGGGAAAAGCTAGAGGAAAAACTAAACGAAATGCCCCTAGCTAAAAAAGATGCTCGCCTTTTTGTGCGCTTCTTTTATTCGGCTGCCACTGAATGTGAACTTGATAAACAAGGCCGCATTAATATCCCACAAAGCTTACGTCAACACGCCAATTTAGAAAAGAGTTGTGTGATTGTTGGGGTAAGTAATCGTATCGAGATTTGGGATGAAACACGTTGGCAAGCATTTACGGATGCTGCTGAAGAAAACTTTGACGAGATTGCTGAGTCAATGATTGATTTTGGATTATAAAAGATTGAAATGAGGATTTAGAGAATGGTTCAGTTCCAGCATTATACAGTGATGAAACACGAAACCGTAGATGCACTTGAGATTAAACCAAATGGTATATATGTAGATTGTACGCTTGGTGGAGCTGGCCATAGTGAATATATCTTATCTCAATTATCGAGTGAAGGTCATTTATACGCCTTTGACCAAGATCAAAAAGCCATTGACCATGCAAAGATTCGCTTGGAAAAATATGTAGATGCCAATCAAGTGACATTTATTAAGGCGAATTTTCGTGAATTGCAAGTGCGTTTAAATGAATTAGGTGTAAATGGCGTAGATGGCATTATTTATGATTTAGGGGTTTCTTCGCCACAACTAGATGAAGCTGCGCGTGGATTTAGTTATCACCAAGATGCACCTTTGGATATGCGTATGAATCAAGAAGCTGATTTTAGTGCTTATCATGTTGTGAATGAATATAGCTATCAAGAATTAGTAAAGATTTTCTTTCGTTATGGGGAAGAAAAATTTTCAAAGCAGGTTGCTCGTGAAATAGAGAGAGTACGTGAAAAACACCCAATTGAAACAACGGGTGAACTAGTGGATATTATTAAAAGCGCGATTCCCGCTCCGGCTAGACGTAATGGCGGACATCCGGCCAAACGGATTTTTCAAGCGATTCGTATTGCGGTCAATGATGAGCTAGGAGCAGTGGAAGAATCTTTAGAGCAAGCAATCGCATTATTAAACCTTAATGGCAGAGTAAGTGTGATTACTTTCCATTCATTAGAAGATCGTATCGTAAAGACGATGTTTAAGGAATACAGTCAAGTGCGTGATTTACCACCTGGCTTACCTGTGATTCCAGATGAATACAAACCTATCTTAAAGTTAGTGAATAAAAAACCAATTACTGCCTCGAAAGAAGAATTAGCAGAAAATAATCGTTCGCGCAGTGCAAAATTGAGAGTGGCGGAAAAAATAATGATAAAGGAGTAGGAAAATGGCTGAATTGAAGTATGAAGATTATTCATTTGATATCGATCCATCAATGAATCAACAAGTAGAACAAATGAATAACTTTGTGATCGAAGAAGTCAAACGTCCTGCTATCAAAGTCGTCGGTGATTCGGCGTCGAATAAATTAGCACGGATTAGCTTAGTCGAAAAAATGATTGCTGTTTCTATTCTTCTTTTCGTCGTTTTTGTGGCTCTAGTAATGATTTATGTTCGTACTTCAATTAATCAGATGGAACACGATATCTCAATAGTTGAGAATGAAATTACAGTGAATGAAAAAGAAATTACTCGCTTACAGCAAGAAAAAAATGAACTATCAAAAGCTGATAGAATTAAACAAATTGCTGAAAAATTAGGGTTATCAATTAATGATGATAATTTAAGGAAAGTGAAGTAAATGACTTATAAACAAAAATTTGATAAGTTTCTTAAAAAAAAGAATCTAACTACTACGAACAACCGCAAAAAAGTCGGAATCTTATTCTTTCTTACCACTATTGCGTTGTTCTTTTTATTTGTTTTACGTTTGGGCTACATAGTACTAGTCGGTAATGTAGGCGATGTATCTTTAAAGCAGCGTACGACCGAATTATATAAAGGTTCAGAAGTGATTGCGGCCAAGCGAGGGACCATTTATGATCGAAATGGCATTGCGATTGCTGAGGATGCCACCTCTTATTCTGCTTATGTGGTACTTTCTGACACCTATGTACAAGGAAAGACCAAATTATATGCTGAGCAAAAAGATTTTAGTCAGATTGCAGAAGTACTACATGATACGGTTGGTACCAGTAAAAGTAAAGTAGAGAAAATTTTGAATACGGCTTATGACAAAAAAGTACGTCCTTATCAAGTAGAGATTTCGGCTGCTAAAGATATTACTTTGCAACAAAAAGAAGCGATTGAAAAAGAATTAAAATCTCGTAAAAGCAAAGGGTTATATTTCAATAGTCATCCTTCGCGAATCTATCCAAATGGCCAATTTTCTTCTCATTTAATTGGTTATGCTGATATTGCTGTGAAGAATAATGAAGAACGCTTAGTCGGAAAACTTGGCATTGAAGAAGCGTATAATGATGTCTTAAAAGGTACAGATGGCAAGATTACCTATCAAAAAGATAATTATCAAAACCCATTGCCTGGTACGGTTGCTGAGAAAAAGGCTGCAGTTGATGGAAAAGATATCTATACTACTTTAGATAGTCGTCTCCAAACTTATTTAGATTCTTTATTGACTGAAGCTTACAAGAAAAGCAAGCCAGAAAACATGACTGGTGTCTTAATGAATGCGAAAACTGGGGAGATTTTAGCTGCTGCCCAACAACCTTCTTTCAATCCTGAAGATAAATCGACATTGGGTGGCAAAGATTTTACTTGGTTGAATTTATTATTACAAGAAACATATGAACCCGGGTCAACAATGAAAATCCTAATGACCTCAGCAGCGATTGATCAAGGGGTATTTAATGAATATGAAAGTTATCCATCTGGTCAAATCAAGATTGCTGATACGGTGATTGATGACTGGGATCACGGGGCCTTAGGGACATTAACCATGCGTCAGGCGCTTTCTTGGTCTAGTAACAAAGGGATGGTTATGTTAGAGCAACGTATGCAAGACCGCTGGCAAAGATATTTAAAACAATTCGGCTTTGGTCAAAGTACAAATGCTGGTATTCTAGGTGAAAGTCCGGGAATGTTGCCAGAAGATAATGTGGTTTCGCATGCGATGACATCCTTTGGTCAAGGTATTGCCGTGACAAACTTCCAAATGTTGCAAGCATTTACGGCGGTTTCCAATAATGGGACTATGGTCAAACCACACTTTATTAAAGAAATTGTCGATCATACAACCAATAAAAAGGCGATTACCCAAACAGAAGTCGTCGGTAAGCCAATTAGTGAAAATGCTGCTCGTAAAGTACGCGAATATATGCGTGATGTTGTCGAAAATAAAGATTATGGTAGTGCTTATGGTAAATATAGCGTGCCAGGTTATAATATTTCGGCTAAAACGGGTACTGCGCAGGTCGCTTCAGATTCTGGCGGATATTTACAGGGTGAAAATTCTTACCTATATTCTATTGTATTAATGGTTCCTTCTGAAGAGCCGGAATATGTTTTATATCTAACGGTGAAATTGCCAAAAGAAAATGATGGAACGATTTTACCAAGTGTGGCAAATCCATTGTTAAAACGTGCGATGGACCTTCAAGATGAAACGGTAGCCGCACCTGAAACTACCGAAAAGAGTACTGAAAAAGTAACCGTGGATAAATTCACAGGCATGAGTAGTGTAGATGCTGCAAATCTAGCCGAAAAACGTGGTTTAGATGTTGTGGTCATTGGTAATGGTGAAAAAGTGACGACACAATCATTGAAAGCCGGCATCAAAGTCTTACCAAATGAAAAAATCATCCTTTTAGCGAAGGGTGAAAATGCTTATATGCCAGATGTGTCTGGCTGGTCGAAAGCTGACCTAGTGAAGCTTGGAAGTATTTTAGATATCAAAGTGAAATTTAATGGTAGTGGTTATTGTATCAATCAAAGTATTCAACCTTATGAAACTTTAACAGATAAAAAATCAATTACCTTTACCTTAAAAGAAAATGATTAATAAGTAGGAGTTAATGATGGAACTAACAAAATTTTTCTTACCTTTTGCAAGTGGCTTTGGCTTGACCTTTGCCTTTATGCCACTGTTTATTCATTACTTTCAGATGAAAAAATATGGTCAAGAGATTCGTGATGAAGGACCAAAATGGCATAATGTAAAAGCTGGTACCCCGACGATGGGTGGTTTTGTATTTAGCTTAGCGGCGATTGTAAGTAGTATTTGGGCAGCTGTTTGGCTAAAACTGTTAACCCCTACGCTATTTATTTTACTATTTGTCTTTCTTCTTTATGGCACACTGGGCTTTTTAGATGATTTTATTAAGATTTTTATGAAACGAAATCTTGGTTTAAAATCTTTACAAAAGCTAATTGGCCAAATCATTGGTGGGGTAGTCTTTTATCTAGTCTTTTTAGCTGATAAACAACCAAACACGCTAAACTTCTTTACAATTGAAATCCCATTATCTTATCTATATGGTTTGTTTATCGTTTTTTGGTTAGTTGGTTTTTCAAATGCAGTCAATTTAACAGATGGGATTGACGGTTTAGTTTCTGGGTTAGGTACGATTTCTTTTTTAACCTATGCGATAATCGCTTGGCATCAAAAACAATATGATATCTTACTTGTATGTATTAGTGTGGTGGGCGGCTTAGTCGGCTTCTTCCCATATAATCATAAATCTGCTAAGATTTTCATGGGGGATGTTGGTTCACTAGCTTTAGGGGGGCTTTTGGCTTCGATTTCGATTTTATTACATCAAGAATGGACTTTATTATTAGTTGGCCTAATCTATGTGATCGAAACAGCTAGTGTGATGTTGCAAGTGACTTCCTTTAAATTAACAGGCAAACGTATCTTTAAGATGTCACCGATTCACCACCATTTTGAGATGAGTGGTTGGTCAGAGTGGAAGATCGATATCGTATTCTGGTTGATTGCTGTGATTTGTTCAGTGGTCACTTTGATGATTGTATTGTAAAAAGCGAGGAATGAAAGATGAAGAAAGTGACAAAATTTCAAAATGAAAAAGTATTAGTTTTAGGATTAGCAAAGAGCGGAGTAAGTGCGGCCAAATTGTTACACGATTTGGGTGCACTTGTTACCGTTAATGATGGTAAACCTTTTAATGAAAATCCTCAAGCACAGGAATTGTTAGAAGCCGGCATTACCGTTATTACCGGTAGCCATCCGATTGAATTAGTGGATGAAGGATTTAGTTTAATGGTCAAAAATCCTGGTATTCCTTATACCCATCCAATGGTTGCGCGTGCTTTAGAACTTCATATTCCGGTGATTACTGAAGTGGAATTGGCTTATTTGATTAGTGAAGCACCTATTATCGGTATTACTGGAACCAATGGTAAAACCACAACGACTACGATGATTGCGACGATTTTAAATGAAAATCGTACAAAAGGGCAAGCACGTTTGTCAGGAAATATCGGTTATCCAGCTAGTTCTGTGGCCCAAGAAGCAACAAATGATGATGAGCTAGTGATGGAATTATCTAGTTTCCAATTGAAAGGGACACAAAGCTTTCACCCACATATCGCGGTGATTACGAATTTATATGAAGCGCATATTGATTATCACCAAACGCGAGCTGATTATGTAGCCTCAAAATGGAAAATCCAAGCGAATATGACTGCGGATGATTATCTTGTACTTAACTGGCAACAAGAAGAAGTTCGTGAATTAGCTAAAACGACCCAAGCACAAGTAGTGGCATTTTCAACAACTGAAAAAGTCGATGGTGCCTATTTGTTAGATGGCAATTTGTACTATAAAGATGAATTGGTCATGCCAGCGGATCAATTAGGGGTTCCTGGTAGTCATAATATTGAAAATGCCTTAGCTGCAATTGCGGTGGCTAAATTAATGCATGTTGAAAATAGTGCAATTCAAACCGCGCTTAGTCAATTCCATGGCGTAAAACACCGGACGCAGTTTATTAAAGAAATTGCTGGGGTACGCTATTATAATGACTCTAAAGCAACTAATATTTTAGCGACACAAAAGGCTTTAGCTGGCTTTGATTTGAGCAAGGTTGTATTATTAGCTGGTGGATTAGACCGTGGCAATTCTTTTGATGCCTTAATTCCTAGTTTGAAGGGTTTAAAAGCAATTATTTTATTCGGTGAAACCAAGGATAAATTAGCTGATGCGGCGAAACAAGCAGGAATTACCTCTATTACAATGACCGAAAATGTCGAAACAGCAGTCCCTATTGCAGCTAAATTAGCGCAAGCAGGCGATATCGTCTTATTATCACCAGCCAATGCTAGCTGGGATCAATATCCAAACTTTGAAGTCCGTGGTGACAAATTTATCGCGGCAATCGAAAAATTATAAGAAATGAGCGGAAATTCATGAAAATATTATTAACTGGTGGGGGAACTGGTGGCCATATTTATCCGGCTTTGGCTTTTATTAAATATGTTAAATCAGTGGATCCAACAAGCGAATTTATGTATATCGGAGCAAAACGTGGCTTAGAAAATAAAATCTTGCCACAAACGGATATTCCTTTTCAAACCTTAGAAATTCAAGGATTTAAACGCAGCTTGTCAGTGGATAATCTCAAAACATTGCAACTCTTTTTTAGAAGTATGCGTCAAGCAAAGAAAATTTTACATGATTTTCAACCAGACGTCGTGATTGGGACCGGTGGCTATGTTTCTGGTGCAGTGGTATTCCAAGCTAGTCGCATGCATATTCCGACAATTATTCATGAACAAAACAGTGTGCCAGGGATTACGAATAAATTTTTAGCGCGTTATGTAGATAAAATTGGGATTGCTTTTAGCGATGCCGGACAGTATTTTCCACTCGCTAAAACAGAACTAGTCGGTAATCCGCGTGCCCAAGAAATGCAAGGAATCGTTCGCAGTGATGTTTTGTCGCAATATGATTTAAAACCAGGTGTTAAGACGGTCTTAATTTTTGGTGGGAGTCAAGGCGCCTTAAAAATTAATCAAGCTGTTGTCAATGACTTACCTACTTTGGCAAAAAAAGATTATCAAGTGCTATATGCTTCAGGTGAAAGATATTACCAACAAATTGAAGAAGAAATCGGGATGTCCAAGGATGCCTTTGTGAACATTTCCATTCAACCTTATATTCACAATATGGCAGAAGTGATGGCTAATTGTGATTTACTCATTGGGCGGGCCGGAGCGACTTCCATTGCTGAGCTAACTGCGCTTGGGTTACCATCGATTTTAATCCCAAGTCCTTATGTAACCAATGACCACCAAACAAAAAATGCCAAAAGTTTAGAAAAGATTGGTGCAAGTAAGGTGATTGCGGATGCTGACTTAACTGGTGAACGTCTGGTGCGGGCGATTGACTCAATTATGAATGATGATACGCTTTTACAAAGTATGTCAAAAGCATCTAAGAGTCAAGGGATTGTGGACGCCTCACAAAGATTGTATAAGCTAGTTTTAGAAGTAACTGAAAAGTAGGTGAGGACTATTAGTACGAAAGATGAAAAGCAACCAAAGCTAGAAAAAAAAGTGCATAGTCAACAAAAGCCTACACCTTGGCAAGAAGCCCATCAAAAATATTTAGAAGAAAAGAAAATGATGGATGAAATCTTGAAAAAAAATCAAACGCATGAAGAATCAGAACCTCTGGATGAATTTGGTGAAGAAGTTGATCATCAGGTAAATCAAGAGCAAGAAAAAAATGAACGTCCCATGATTGAAATTCTCTCTTCAGAAAAGCCAACTGAGTCGATTCGTGAAAGTGAAAATACCAGTTTTTCTGATAAGTTGCCAAAGATGAAAGATTACCGTCAACGCAAATTATATCGTCGGTTAGCGTTAATTATTTCAGTGTTTTTGATTCCTTTAGTGGGTTGTATTTATTATATTTCGCCTTTAGGTCAGCTATCTAAGGTGAGTGTTGTACATAATCAACAAGTCAGCAGTGAACAAATTATGAAAACAGCTGATTTTAAAATTAATGAATCATTATGGGAACAATATTTTGCACGTCAAACGGCTATTCAAAAAATCAAAAAAATTTCTCCTTGGATAAAAGCAGTCAATGTGAAAGTTGTTCATTTTAATCAATTTCAAATCAATGTGACTGAATATCCAAGAGTGGCTTATTTACTCACTGGCGATAAGTATTATGATATTTTAGAAAATGGCCAAGTGTTGAAAAATCCGATTGCCCAAGATCAATTACAAAGTGGTTTACCGATATTGGAAGGATTTACTTCTAAAAAATTAATTTTAAAAACCTTGAAAGCTTATCACAAATTGCCAGAAGAATTTAAACAAAGCATTTCACAAATTAAATCCACCCCACGTGCAGAAAATGATCAATTATTAACCTTAAATATGAACGATCAAAATCAAGTGTTGATAAATATTGATCAATTGAATAAAAAATTACCTTATTATGCTAAGGTTGTAAGCAATTTGAAGGAACCAGGTATTGTGGACATGGAAGTAGGGATTTTTTCTTATCCTTATCCAAAAGAGGAGAAAAAAACAGGAGATAGTTCATCACAATCGACTAATGATGGGTCAGAAAATGATGAAAGTGTTCAAGAAAATCCACAAGCATAAGATTCTTTAAAGAAATTTGCAAAAATTAGGATTTTTTTATATAATTTATCGCTACCTACTTTTTTAAATTGAGTAAAAATGTTAGAATTGTAAACAGTGAAAACTAAAAAAATGTTAAGTTTGAACAAAATCTGTTCTATTGATAGTGAAAATTTAGGAGGGAGCCCCATCCATGGCAAAAACGGGAATTTATGTTGGGCTTGATATTGGTACGACATCGGTGAAAGTCGTTGTCGCTGAATATGTTGATAGCCAAATGAATATTATCGGTGTCGGCAATGCGAAATCTGAAGGTATAAATCGCGGAATCATTGTTGATATTGAAAAAACTGTCCAAGCAATTAAGCGTGCAGTCGGACAAGCAGAGGAAAAAGCAGGTATTCAGATTCGTACAGTGAATGTTGGTATTCCAGCAAATCTTTTAGAAGTTGAAGACTGCCAAGGTATGATTGCGGTCAATAACGACTCTAAAGAAATCACTAATGAAGATGTCCGTAATGTTGCTTCTGCTGCTCTAGTTCGTTCAGTTCCACCTGAAAGACAAATTATTGCAGTTTTACCACAAGAATTTACGGTTGATGGATTCGAAGGAATTAAAGATCCACGTGGTATGATTGGTGTACGGTTAGAAATGTACGGTGTGATGTTTACTGGACCTAAGACAATTATTCATAATATCCGTAAGTGTGTAGAAAAAGCAGGGTTAACAATTGGTCAAACCATAATTACGCCACTTGCTTTAACAGAATCTATCTTATCAGATGGTGAAAAAGATTTTGGTACAATTGTGATAGATATTGGTGGTGGGCAAACAACAACTGCCGTAATGCATGATAAACAATTGAAATTTACAAGTGTGAATCAAGAAGGTGGCGAATACGTCACTCGTGATATTTCTACCGTATTAAATACTTCATTTAATAATGCTGAAGCCTTGAAAATTAATTATGGTGATGCTTATCCTGCTCGTACATCTGCGAGTGAAGAATTTCCAGTTGATGTAATTGGTAAGGCTGAACCAGTTAAAATTGATGAACGTTATTTATCAGAAATTATCGAAGCACGTATGGAACAAATCTTTACAAAAGCCAAAGACGTATTAGATGAAATCGATGCGCTTGATTTACCAGGTGGTGTCGTATTAACTGGTGGGGCAGCTAGTCTTCCAGGTGTGGTTGATTTAGCACAAGAAGTGTTAGGAACACCTGTGAAATTACATGTTCCAAATCATATGGGCTTAAGAAATCCAGTCTTTACGAATGTGATTAGCTTGGTTGATTATGCGGCAAATATGAGTGAAATTACTCAAGTGGTCGTTTCAGCCATTACTGGAGATAAAGTGGTTCCTACAACTTCATCTACAACGGCTGTTCAAGCACCTGTAATTCCAGATGAAGAACCAGAATATGAACAATCAACTTACGAAACAAATAATCATTACTATGAAGATGAAGAAGGTCATCAAGAAAAAGTCACAGATAAGATAAAAAATTTCTTTTCTAACTTTTTTGAATAGTTGATAGGAGGAAAGAGAGATAATGGAATTTTCAATTGATAATAGTGTAAATTCTGGCGCGGTTATTAAAGTAATCGGTGTCGGTGGTGGTGGTGGAAACGCCATTAATAGAATGATTGAAGAAAATGTAAAAGGTGTCGAATTTATCGTTGTAAATACTGATGTTCAAGCCTTACGTGCCTCAAAAGCTGAAACAGTTATCCAATTAGGACCTAAATTCACTCGTGGTTTAGGTGCGGGATCTCAACCTGAAGTAGGGCAAAAAGCTGCTGAAGAAAGTGAAGAAGCGATTCGCGAATCATTAGAAGGTGCGGATATGGTCTTCATTACTGCAGGTATGGGTGGCGGAACAGGTACAGGAGCTGCACCAATCGTTGCTCGTATCGCTAAAGAAATCGGTGCTTTAACTGTTGGGGTAGTGACACGTCCATTCACTTTTGAAGGGCCAAAACGTGGTCGTTATGCTGCAGAAGGTATCGCAAAATTAAAAGAAAACGTAGATACTTTATTAATTATCTCAAACAACCGCTTATTAGAAATCGTTGATAAGAAGACACCTATGTTACAAGCTTTCCGTGAAGCTGATAATGTATTACGTCAAGGTGTTCAAGGTATTTCTGATTTAATTACTGCACCAGGTTATGTCAACCTTGACTTTGCCGATGTGAAAACAGTGATGGCTAACCAAGGTACTGCTTTAATGGGTATCGGGGTTGCTAGTGGTGAAGAACGTGTGGTTGAAGCTACTAAACGTGCGATTTCTTCTCCGTTATTAGAAACTTCTATTGATGGTGCCGAACAAGTCTTACTTAATATCACTGGTGGCTTAGATATGACTTTATTTGAAGCACAAGATGCAGCAGATATTGTGGCACATGCTGCAAGTGGTGATGTAAATATTATCCTCGGTACTTCAATCAATGAAGAACTAGGCGATGAAATTCGAGTAACTGTTATTGCGACTGGTATTGATCCAAGTAAACGTGAAAATACTTCTGGTCGCAGTCATCGTGCTAGCCAAATTCACACAACTCAACCAAAACCAGCTCTTGATTTAGACCAAGCACGTCCAACAACCTCAACAACGAATGAAGAAAATTCATTTGGTGATTGGGATATTCGTAAAGAACAAAATGTCCGTCCTAAAGTAGATGATGCACAATTTGAAAATGTTGAAAAACGTGAATTTGAAACATTTAATAAAGAAGAAGTAAAACCGGCTGAAGATGAGTTAAGTACACCTCCATTTTTCCGTCGCAAACGCAATAATTAAGCAAAAAAGGAGACCTGATCATGGTGTTAGCTGATAATTTAAAACAAGTGCAACAATCTATTCAGAATGCATGTGATCAGGTTGGTCGTAGTTATTCTGAGGTAACTTTAGTAGCCGTTACGAAGACTGAAGATGTCCCAACAACCCAGGCGATGATAGCGTTAGGTCAATTTCACTTAGCAGAAAATCGCTCGGATAAATTTTTAACTAAAAAACAAGCTATAAATAATCCGATGGTTGTCTGGCATTATATTGGCAATTTACAACGTCGTAAAGTAAAAGATATTATTAATGAAGTTGATTATTTTCATGCTTTAGATAGTCTAAAATTGGCTGATGAAATTCAAAAAAGAGCGCAAAAAGTTGTTAAGTGCTTTGTTGAAGTCAATGTTTCTGGTGAAGAGAGTAAGCATGGATTTACGCTTGAAGAGACAAAAGACTTTATCTTATCACTCCATGCGCATGATAAAATTGAAGTTGTTGGCTTAATGACGATGGCACCTTTTGATTCTACAGTTTCAGAACAACATGCGATTTTTAATAAATTAAAGCAAATGCAATACGAAATTGAGCATATGGCTTTAGAGTATGCTCCTTGCCATGAATTAAGTATGGGAATGTCTAATGATTTTCCAATTGCTGTTATGGAAGGGGCGACCTATGTCAGAGTCGGTACTGCATTGTTTAAGTGAGACGTGAAAGGAGGATACCCATGAGCATTTTGGAAAGAGTTCAAAGTTTTTTTGGTATGAGTGATGAAGAAGATATTGAAATGAATGGTTACCAAGAGGAAGAAAAAAATGAAGAATATCCAAGTGTAACCAATCGTATCAATAATCCTACATCTCAAAATAACCAACCTACTAGACAGTCGTTTTATCAACGTTCAGTAGTAAATCAGTCTCAGGATTATTCGTCACAGCATTCACAAGAAAATAATTATAATAATCGATCACAACAATATCACTCTCAGACACAAAATGTTGTTTCTATGCAGCAGTCTAGAATGAATAAATCGACAGCTTCTAAGCAGCGCAGCACAAGAGAAACTCATGCTAATAAAATTATTATCATTGAGCCTAGAGCCTATTCAGAAGCTATGAAGATTGCTAAGCATATTATGAATGGTGAGTCTGTATTAGTAAATTTCCATCAGATTGAAGAGTATCAAGCAAGACGGATTGTTGATTTCTTGACTGGTACTGTTTATGCTGAAAATGGGGATATCAAACGTGCAGGTAATGAAATCTTCTTATGTACTGCACAAGGAGTAGAAATTGATGGGACAGCACAATCTTTAATGGATGCCAATATGTTGGAAATTCAATAATTGTTTTGTCAGTTGGGTGTTTACTGATAATGATTAGGAGGACAAGCTTATCCTATTTTTACTAATTAAATTAATTGGTGATGTAGTATATCTTTATACAACATTACTTGTTATCTATGCATTATTATCTTGGTTCCCAGGTGGATACCAAAGTAAATTTGGCCAACTTTTAAGTAAGATTTGTGAGCCATATTTAAGTATATTTGATCGGGTGAAATTACAATTCGGACCGGTCGATTTTACGATTCTTTTTGCGGTACTAGTATTACAATTAGCTAGTCAGGCATTGATTCGTATTTTACTATTTTTTGTATATTAATTAAAGGGGGTGACTTTTTTGAACGCAAATGTGTATCAACATTTTCGGGAAGATGAGCGCCCTTTTATTGACATTGTTGAAGAATGGTTAGAAAAGGTGGAAATGCAATATGCGCCCGTTCTAACTGATTTCTTAGATCCCAGACAGGCGTATATTTTAGAAACATTAATTCGTCAAAAATCTGATTTGTGTTTTCGTTTTTATGGTGGTTATGAATCAAGTGAGCGAACGCGCTGTTTGATTTATCCAGATTATTATATTCCAACGCAAGAAGATTTTGAAATTACACTCTTTACCATTCAATATCCTAAAAAGTTTGCTCAATTAAGTCATAGTAAGATTCTAGGGACTTTATTATCTACTGGGTTAAAACGTCAATCATTCGGTGATATTATTTCTGATGGGGAAAATTGGCAAGTCTTAATGTCTAAAGAAATTAGTCATTATGTGCAGACTCAGGTAGAAAAAATTGGCAAAATCTCGGTGCGTTTAGAGCAGGCCAACTATACAGAATTAATTGTTCCTAAAGATGATTGGACCTTAGAACAGGCAATTGTGAGCTCTTTGCGGGTCGATGTGGTGATATCCAATGTCTTTAATATCTCGCGTCAACGTTCAAAACAACTCATCGAATCCAATAAGGTTAAGCTCAATTGGATGGAATTGCAAAGAGCGGATTTTGTTTTGGATTTATTAGATATTGTATCAATAAGAGGATTTGGTCGCCTGCAGATTCGTGCGATTGAAGGGACGACTAAGAAAGAAAAAATTCGTTTATCATTGGGTGTGTTACGTAAATAAATATTATGAGGTGATTGCCATGGCTTTAACTCCATTAGATATTCAAAATAAAGTATTTTCAAATAAGATGCGCGGCTTTGATCGTGATGAGGTATTAGACTTTTTAGATTTAGTAGCGCGTGATTATGAAATTGCTGTGCAAAAAAATCGTGAGCTAGAAAAATCTTTAAAGCATGCGGAAGAAAAATTAGCTTATTTTAACGAATTAAAAGATGCGTTAAATCAATCTATCATTGTGGCACAAGATACAGCAGATAAGGTGAAATCAAGTGCTACCAAAGAATCTGAAGTATTAGTAACTTCTGCACAAAATAAAGCCAATGAATTGGTTGCAGATGCGGAAAAACGTGCTTTCCAAATTACACAAGCGGCAGAAGATAAAGCAAAAGAAATTCTTTCAGATGCCACTCAAAATGCGCGTCAATTAGTTCTAGAAACCAACGATTTGAAGAAGAAAACACGCGTCTTTTACAATAGCTTATTATTGAAGCTTGAAACCCAATTACAAGAAGTGAAAAGTCCAGAATGGGATGATATTTTGGCACCATTTTCAACTTATGTGCCAGATTCATCTACTGTTTTGAAAGAAGTTTTAGAACAAACACTTGACAACGAGGTGGATGTTGAAGTAAACTCTCAATTAGAAGTTTCTAATCAAGAAGACGATGAAACTGATTCATCTTTAACTGAATAAATATTAGTGGAACAGAAAGCATTATTTTATTTTTCCTAGCGAGTCGGTGAGAGTGAAAGACCGGTATACCCTGGAATAATGCAGATCATCCTAAGTCTACTATCCTGAACCCATCGTATATGGTAAGTAAGGGTAGACGGCTCATCTCGATATCGATGTCAAAAGGAAGATTTTATATCTTTAAATTTTGGGTGGTACCACGATTTCGTTCGTCCCTATGCTGAAATAGCATAGGGACTTTTTTTTAGGACGTGAAACAGCTGGTCAGACATGAAGAAATTCGTGTGCTTACCTACCGCTGAGAAAATCGGATGAAAGGAGATTTTCTCAAGCGGGAGGGCGAATTTCACACTTTCTAGCTGTTGAACGCCGATGATTAAGGATGTGAGCCGGCGAACACAGATTAAACATGGATGTGAAGCGACTTGATTGGTCCGCTGAATTATTTTTTTAGATGATTTTTAATAATTAAAAGGGGAGACAAGATAAATGAAATTGAAAGAAACACTCCATCTTGGAAAAACTGGTTTTCCAATGCGTGGGAACTTGCCAAACCGTGAAGGCGAATGGCAAAAGGAATGGGACGAAAAAGATTTATATGGTCAACGTCAAAAATTAAATGAAGGTAAACCAAGTTTTGTTCTACACGATGGCCCTCCATATGCGAACGGGAACATCCATTTAGGACATTCTTTAAATAAAATTAGTAAAGACATCATTATCCGCAGCAAGTCTATGTCTGGCTTCCGTGCACCTTATGTACCTGGTTGGGATACACACGGTCTACCAATCGAGCAAGTTTTAGCCAAACAAGGTGTTAAACGTAAGGAAATGGATATCGTTGAATACCGCAAACTTTGTCATGATTACGCGTTATCTCAAGTAGATAAACAACGTGCCGACTTCAAGCGCTTAGGTGTTTCTGGTGATTGGGAACATCCATATGTCACTTTAACACCTGATTATGAAGCAGCTCAAATTCGTGTATTTGGTAAGATGGCTGAAAAAGGCTATATCTACAAAGGTTTGAAACCAATTTACTGGTCACCATCAAGTGAATCTTCACTAGCTGAAGCCGAAATCGAATATCATGATGTGAAATCACCATCTATTTACGTTGCGTTCAAAGTGGTAGATGGAAAAGATTTATTAGATACGGATACTTCATTCATTATCTGGACAACTACGCCATGGACCTTGCCTGCTAACTTAGGTATTTCTGCTAATCCTGATTTTGACTATGTACAAATCAAAGCAGATGGTCGCAAATTTGTCGTTGCGAAAGACCTATTAGAAACTGTATCTAAAGAAATTGGTTGGGAAAATGTTGAAGTCTTACAAGAATTCAAAGGGGAAGTCCTTGATTTAATGACGGCACAACATCCTTTCTATGATCGTACTTCATTATTAATGTTAGGTGATCATGTTACTTTAGATGCCGGTACTGGTTTAGTTCATACTGCTCCAGGACACGGGGAAGAAGACTACATCGTTGGTAAGAAATATGGTTTAGATGTGCTTTCTCCATTAGATAGCCGTGGTTGCTATACAGCTGAAGCACCTGGTTTTGAAGGAATGTTCTATGACAAAGCTAATCCAGTTGTCACCAAGATGCTTGAAGAAAATGGTTCTTTATTAAAACTTGATTTCTTCACCCATAGCTACCCACATGACTGGCGTACAAAGAAACCTGTTATTTATCGTGCAACGCCGCAATGGTTTGCTTCAATTGATAAATTCCGTCAAGATATCCTTGATGAAGTCGAAAAAGTAGACTGGATTATCCCATGGGGTAAAACTCGTCTGTATAACATGATTCGTGACCGTGGTGACTGGGTAATCTCTCGTCAACGTGCTTGGGGTGTGCCATTACCTGTATTCTATGCAGAAAATGGAGAAGCAATCCTAACGCACGAAACGATTGAACATGTTGCTGAATTATTTGCTGAATATGGTTCAAATGTTTGGTTTGAACGTGAAGCTAAAGATTTATTACCAGAAGGCTTTACACATCCAGGTTCACCAAATGGTATCTTCACAAAAGAAACAGATATCATGGACGTATGGTTTGACTCTGGTTCTTCACATGAAGGTGTGTTACGTAATCGTCCTGAATTGAAATTCCCAGCTGATATGTACTTAGAAGGTTCTGACCAATACCGTGGTTGGTTCAACTCAAGTATTACAACTAGTGTGGCTATCAATGGGGTTGCACCTTATAAAGCAGTCTTATCTCAAGGATTTACTTTAGATGGTGAAGGCCGCAAGATGAGTAAATCATTAGGAAATACGATTGTTCCTGAAACAGTTATTAAACAAATGGGTGCTGATATCTTACGTCTATGGGTAAGTAGTGTGGACTATGAATCTGATGTACGTGTGTCGATGGATATCTTAGCACAAGTATCTGAAGTTTATCGTAAAATCCGTAACACCATGCGTTTCTTATTAGCGAATACGACTGACTTTGATCCAAAAGCAAATCGTGTGGCTTATGAAGATTTACGCTCTGTAGATAAATACATGATGGTTCGTTTAAATCAAACCATCGAACAAATCAGAAAAGAAGGTTATGACAAATACAACTTCTTACACATCTATCGTACAGTTGTGAACTTCTTAACCATTGACCTTTCTTCATTCTACTTAGATTTTGCCAAAGATGTGGTCTATATCGAAGCGGCTGATAATCATGAACGTCGCTGCATGCAAACTGTCTTTTATGATACTGCTGTGGCCTTGACAAAATTATTAACGCCAATTATCCCACATACGGCTGAAGAAATCTGGAGCTACCTAAAAGAAGAGGAAGAATATGTACAATTAGCTGAATTCCCTGAAGTTGAAACTTTTGCGAATCAAGAAGAATTACTTGATATGTGGAAAGCCTTCATGGACTTTAGAGATGATGTATTGAAAGCTTTAGAAGTTGCGCGTAATGAAAAATTAATTGGTAAATCAATGGAAGCAAAAGTAACGGTTTATCCAAATGAACAAGTTCGTGCTTTATTAACTGCTTTAAATGTAAACTTACCACAGTTATTAATCATTTCACCAGACTTCTTTACTATCAGCGAAGAAGGTCTAGCAAGTGCGCCTGAAGCTGCTCAAAAATTTGAAGATGTAGCAATCTTAGTGGAACGTGCAGAAGGTTATGTATGTGATCGTTGTCGTCAAGTCAAAGCTAAATTAAGTGACCACGAACATCTAGAACATGTATGTGAACACTGTGCAGAAGTGATTGAATCAGAATTTCCTGAAGAAGCAAAAGTAGGCTTTGAATAAAAATCATAACTAAGTTTTTTAGAGGAAATCGCCGACCAGTCGATGAAAGCTGGTAGGTGCTTTCCTCTTTTCTTTATTTACAATTTGCTTGTACAGTTTCTGACCATGGCAAATAAGCTT
>SAMEA3387512__coassemble_935_pt1 | contig 36190 bp, 34 predicted proteins | sample SAMEA3387512__metabat2_high_PE_013 | metagenome-assembled genome bin SAMEA3387512 (sample SAMEA3387512) | Felis catus | biome: Faeces | place: United Kingdom | collected 2012 | reverse complement strand
TTCTGGATTTACTTAAAACCTCTTTTTTAGATTTTTTTCAAACTTCTTCCTCCTGACTAAAAAATTTCTCGACTAATTATAGCATATTATCCAGTAAAACCAATCGATTCACTGAAATTTTCCAAAAAAAAGGAGCGCATAATAATCTATGCGTTCCTATTAAAATGAATGAGCTTATTGCTTAATTTGGCTCATAACTTCTTCTACAAAGTTATCAACGCGTTTTTCGATACCTTCACCAACTTCAAAACGAGTGAATGAAGCAACCTTAGCGCCTTTATCAGCAACAAATTTACCAACAGTCATATCAGGATCTTTAACGAATGGTTGGTCAACTAATGCAATTTCAGCTTTGAATTTCTTCAAGCGACCTTCAACCATTTTTTCAACGATGTTAGCAGGTTTTCCTTCATTTAATGCTTGTTCAGTAAGGATAGCTTTTTCGTGATCCAATTCTGATTGAGGAATTTGACTTTCATCAACATAACGAGGGTTGATAGCTGCTACGTGCATTGCAACGTCACGAGCTACAGTTTCATCAGTCGTTCCTTCTAATACAGTTAATACAGCGATACGTCCGCCCATGTGTAAGTATCCACCAAATGCATCGTTGTCACCTTTTTCTACTACATGGAAACGACGGAAGCTGATTTTTTCACCGATAACTTGAGTAGCTTCGATTAATGTAGCTTCTAATGTACCTTTAGATGCTTCTAATTTTAAAGCTTCTTCCATGTTAGCTGGACGATGTTCTGCGATTAATTCAGCGATTTCTTTAACTAAGTTTTGGAACATTTCGTTTTTAGATACGAAGTCAGTTTCTGAGTTAACTTCTACGATTGCAGCTACATTGCCTTTGATTGCAACAGAAGCTAAACCTTCAGCAGCGATACGGTCGCTCTTCTTAGCAGCTTTAGCCATCCCTTTTTCACGTAATAAGTCGATTGCTTTTTCGATAACACCTTCAGTTTCTACTAAAGCTTTTTTAGCATCCATCATCCCTACGCCTGTCATATCGCGTAGTTCTTTAACTAGTTTAGCAGTAATTTGACCCATTTTGATAAATTCCTCCTATTTCATTTCAAAAAAATTATTTTACTTTTAAAAAAAGCTGCTTCAAAGGAGAGTGAGGCTCCTCACTTGGCCCTTGAAAACAGCTCCATTGTGTACATCTAATTATTCAGCTGATGCGTTGTCGCCTTCAACTACTTCAACGATTTCTTCGATTGAAGTTGCGTTTTCTTCTGTTGTTTCGAATAATGCTTCTTCAACAACTTCTTGGTCTTCACCTTGGTTACCTTCGATGAAAGCATCTGCCATTTTAGCTGTAATTAATTTAACCGCACGAATTGCATCGTCATTTGATGGGATAACTACGTCGATTTCATCTGGATCGCAGTTTGTATCAACCATTGCTACGATTGGGATATTTAATTTACGAGCTTCTTGAACAGCAATGCGTTCTTTACGAGGGTCTACGATGTACATTACATCAGGAATACGTGGCATTTCAGCGATACCGCCTAAGAATTTTTCTAAGCGTTCACGTTCTTTGTTTAAGCCAGCAACTTCTTTTTTAGGAAGTACTTCGAAAGTTCCGTTTTCTTCCATTTCATTGATAGCTTTTAAGCGACCAATACGTTTTTGGATAGTACCCCAGTTAGTTAAAGTACCACCTAACCAACGATGGTTTACATAGTATTGACCAGCGCGGATAGCTTCGTCTTTGATTGCTTCTTGAGCTTGTTTTTTAGTACCAACGAATAATGCGATACCGCCATCTTCAGCGATTTCTTTCATGTATTCGTAAGCTGCATCTACTAACTTAACTGTTTTTTGTAAGTCGATAATGTAGATTCCGTTTCTTTCTGTGAAGATGTATTTCTTCATTTTTGGGTTCCAGCGACGTGTTTGGTGACCAAAGTGTACGCCGGCTTCAAGCAATTGTTTCATTGAGATAACTGCCATGTTAAAATTCCTCCAATTTGGTTTTTCTTTCTTCTTCTTATCTTTAACCTTGCTGGCAAACTATTTCTAGCACCTACCAACAATCCAATAAGAATGTATGTTTAGTGTGAATGCCACACCTTTGTTAGTATACACTATACTAATATTAAAATGCAATAGAAACACATAATTTTTATTTATATCCAATTTGGCATATAAAATTATTTAAGCTTGTATATCCTAATGCCATTTTTATCTGGGCCATATTCTAACTTAAATTTTTTAGAAATTTTACCTAAATCCTTATCACTCATAACATAATTAATTTTTAATTTTCTCAAATCTTGAATATTCATTTTAATTAATATATTATCCGGAGCAATAAGTTCGAAAACTGTATTTTTTTCTTTTGTAATTTCAATACTTCTTCGATGATATCTATTATATATTTGTTCATCTCTCTGAATATTTTCTGATATCGAATTTAATTCTTTCATATCAGGATAAAATCTAACAGAACTAAATGTATTCGCACCTGAGGCGGTTAATATTCCATCTCCAAAAGTTGTCTCACTTACCCATCTTGCATTTTTATCATGTTTATTTATATTTTTTATTTCTTTAACAATTTTTAGATTATCAATTTGGCCAGTTCCTATTACTATTGGATTAACTATCATTCCAGATATGATAACCAAGCAGAATATCATAGCAATGGCTATTTTCTGATAAGATAAAAGCATATACATAAATACACCTAACAACACTAATAAAATACAAAATAATGATTTACCAAAGTAAGTATTGTATCCAGAAAGAACTGTTAAGGAACCCCAAAATAGTACAAACAATAGGGTGACAACTATCTTATTCCTAGTATCAATATTCTTAAGTATCACTAAATTATTTAACAACATTATTGTACATAGCAATGATACAAAATGAATAATTGTAGCTAATCTTGTATCAATTGTAAAATTCAATAGTAAAATTTTTGATGCAATGTGTGGTAAACCAACAACTAAGAAACAGAACATATATATTAAATAAACATAAAAAATAAAGATATACTTATCTACTTTATCATAATCTCTTTTATTCCAAAGCAGAATTGGTACAAATGGCATTAAACTAAAAAATGCAGCTGACTCACAATTATTTGAAATATTAGAAATAGATTTAACAGGTAATAGAATATTTGAAATTGGGTCCGCAAAATCTATTAAACTAAAAGAACCACCACTATATGTTCTCGCACCAGGATAAATTGTATTTAACAATAGTTTGAGTGCATCAGCAGAAACTACATAAAAATGATAGCAAACCATACTGATAGCAAAAATAGAACCAAGTATTATAGCTAATTTTGTTACACTAAACTTAGGAGTCTCTATAATTACTATTCCTATTAGCCAAAATAAAATAAGATATGCTAAAGGAACTTGAAATGCAGGATAAATTACTAAAATAAACCCTATAGAAAATATTGTTAATCCTATAGCAAGCAAAACATCTTTCCACAACTCTTTATTTACTGCTAAAAAATAATATAACATTGTCATAATACCTAAAGTAAACAGAATTAAGTCGCCCAAATGCTGCATAAACCACCATTGGACACCTGGAGAAAATGTAATAATTAATGCACTAAATAGCGACAATTTTTTGTTCCTTTTGAGAATTATCATACAAAATTCAAAACTTACCAAAAATAGAATCACTAGTTTAGACATCCAATAAAATGAGTATGCCCTATCTTTTGGTAAAAAAAGAAAACCCCAATTGAATGGCTTACCAATAATTGTAATATCCTTAACAGGTGCATTATACATAATTATCGCATTTTCATTTATTTTATCATTTAAAACCTGATAATTATCCTCAGACTGAGAAAAATAAAATGGTGTTTGTACTAACCATTCATCACTTCTTATTTCTCTAGGAACACCAATCATTGTAGTAGATTCATCTGAATCATTGTAGACAGAATTAAAAACTCCAATCGAACTCATATTTATATTAAATAACACACCCAGTACAACAACAATACATCCAATAATATATCTGAATCTATACAGCATTGATTTCTCCTTATTATTCTTCAACTCTAATCCCAAAATGGCCACCTACACGAGATAAATTTGGATTGTAAAATGGGTCGTTTTCTATATATTTCGTCCATCGACTCTCCATAAATTTTGTTTCATTATTAAATCTTTCTTGTTTTTCAGGTGTATTCTCATACCCTCTAGATTGAGACTCATAATGATATAATTCCACACCATGCAACCAAACATTATCATGACCAGCTTCATATTCACGTAAACATAAATCAACATCATTGAAAGCAACAGTAAGTTTTTCTTCAAATCCACCTAATTGTTCAAAATCAGCCTTACGAATCATACAACATGCAGCCGTAACTGCAAGATAATTGACATTAATCTCCAATTTACCAAAATAACCAAAATCACCTTTTGGATATGTATGATGACAATGTCCTGCCGCTCCTCCTAATCCAACAATGACACCCGCATGTTGAATAGTTTGATTTGGATAATAAAGTTTTGCTCCCACTATTCCAATTCGTTCAAATTGAGCAAATGAAACCATCTTTGTAATCCAATCGGGAGTTATCACCTCTGTATCATTATTCAAGAATAATAAATATTTACCCTTTGCTTTTTGAGCTGCTAAATTATTGATTCTAGAGTAGTTAAACGGAATATCAATCGACTCTACTCTGAAGCATTCCCCCAGATGTTCCTTATAATTCGCATACAACTTTTCCATCCGTTCATCAGTACTACCGTTATCTGCCACTATAATTTCATAATTTTGATAAGTTGTTTTTTCTACAATCGAATTTAAACAACGTAACATATCATCATAACCATCACGAGTCGGAATAATGATACTTACCAAATCTTCACTTAAGATAGCATAATCAACATCATAAAGCCCATTGCCTGCAGCATGATGAGCAGTCCCCTTAATACCACGCCTAACCAAAGCTTCTTGAACAGCTTTCAAACCAGCTTCAAACGCATAACCCTTAGTAGATTGATTGGCCGCGGTTGAGGTTGGCAAAATACGCCAATAATAAAGGATTTTAGGAATATGATGAATTCTTCGAGCCGTTGTTTGTTCTGTAAATCTTAACACTAAATCATAGTCTTGTGAACCTTCAAAACCTGGCCTAAACCCACCTATTTCATTCATAATAGTACGTCGATATACACCTAAATGAGAAATGTAATTGGTACCTAATAATAAATCTGGCGACCAATCTGGCTTAAAGGCTGGATCAAATCGATTGCCTTCAGTATCAATTTTATCTTCATCGCTATAAATTAAATCTAACTCTGGATTCTCATTTAAGGCTTTCACCACTTCATAAAATGCGATAGGTGAAAGTTCATCGTCATTATCTAATAGTGCCACAAACTCGCCTGTAGCAATTTCTAAAGCCGAATTAGTTGCTCGACTAATATGCCCATTTTCATCACGAAATACAACCTTAATTCTTTCATCACTTGCTGCACATTTTTCTAATGTTGACCGAACACTCGAATCCGTCGAACAGTCATCTGCCATACATAATTCCCAATTTGAATAGAACTGATTTTGTACAGATTGAATACATTTTTCTAACCACTTCTGTTCAACATTATAAACCGGCATTAAAATGGAAATTTTGGGCTGATACTTAAAATTCTGAATTTCTGCCTGAATTGCTTCAACATCCCAGTTCTCATTTTGTGAAATCCAAACTTGATAATCTTGTACACTCTTTCCCGGTGATTGATCCATTTTTAATCTTCGTAGAGTAGACATTAGACCATTCCTACGAAAATAACCCAAACCACGTTTAATTTTTTGCAATCCTTGGACTATCTTTCCTTCTGTCCCGGGAACAAGTGGAAATTTTTGGTTCAAATTTACTTCTTTTTTTGTTGTGTGATTGTTTCCTTCAAAAACTAATTGGATTACATTACTATAATTATGATTTCCGTCTAATTCAACTTGAAAACCTGCAGAAACATTCGAGGCTAATTTGTGTAATGCATTTACATCTCCGCGATAAACATATGAAATTTGGACAATACCATCAAATCCTTCAACATGAATGGAAGGGACGGTTTTCGTTTCTTCATCCAAAGCCCAACCGCTAATGACAATGCTATTATTGTTCCCATTGCGTAAAATACTGTCAATGTAAATTGTATATTGATCTGCCATTTTTTCACTCCTAACCTAGCTTATTGGGATTTTGATAGTAATCTGCTAAAATTTGTGATTGATGCGTATCGATAAAGTTTTCTTTTGCTTTTCTTTCGATTTGACGATTGATATTCGTTTGTTCTACTAATGTTGCATACGGTGTAAAGATGACTTTCTTACCTAAATCCTGTACTTTCAAGCTTAAATCAATCCCCTGAAGCTGATTCGCTAAAGCAAAATCAAAGCCGCCAATTCTTTGATAATCTTCTTTACTAATCATCAAGCAATCTTCAGTTGCTGTATAAATTTCCCGAGGCAAAACAGGACGGAAATAATACCCAATCGTTTTATTCGAAACCCCAGCTTGTTCGAATATAATTTCTTTTGCTTGAGCATCCACTACTACACCGATATTCATTACGAAATCATCCTGATTCACAATCTTACCCGTCACTATCCCCACGTGTTTTTGTTTCATGAAGTTCATCATTTCTTCTAACCAACGATAATCAGCCGGTAGTAATCTTGCGTCAACAAATACAAAATATTCACCTGTAGCAGCTTCAATCAATTGTTCCACTGAAGTTGCTGATGTTAATGTCAATCGTGGATTTTTAAGGTCAGCTACCTTGGCTGGCAAGAGTAATTCACAATTCGAATAATTAGTCTTTTCCAACAACGCCTTCGCCCAGGTCGCATCCACCAATTCCGGATTGGTAGGAATAATAGAAATCTTAGCCTTATCACCATGATCAAAATCAATCTTGTAAGCCCCATAGTTTTTCGTCATCGTAACTTTGCCACGTTGATTCATTCGTAAAATATGATCTTCTAAGGCTCTTCTACCTGCCACATAAGCATATTCCTTTGTTTGCGGATCAAGTGCCGTAGAAGTCTCAACGGTACGCCAATGATATAAAATCTTGGCAATGTGATGAATTTTTTTGGCTTTTTGGGTTGCACGCAAGACAAAATCGTAATCTTGGCTACCATTATATTCTTTTCTTAAGCCGCCCACTTCACGCAAGACTAGATCATTTTTAACCACAACAAAGTGCGTAATATAATTATGTCCTAGTAACAAAGTCTCATTCCAATTTGGTTTAAAGAATGGATCAAAACGTTTGCCACGGGTCGTAATCTTATCTTCATCCGTATAAATAAATTCAATAGCTCGGTCTTCATTCAAAGCTTTGACCACTTCATATAGGGCATTTGGCGCTAGTTCATCATCATTATCCATGAACCCAATGTAATCTCCAGTACAGATGCCTAAAGCTGAATTGGTGGCTTCGGAAATATGACCATTTTCACTACGGAATACAACTTTAATTCTTTCATCTTCCGCCATCATCCCTTCAAGTAGCGGACGAATATAACTTTGTGTTGAAGCATCATCTGCGATACACAATTCCCAGTTCGAATAGTATTGATTTTTGAGGGAATCTACACAAGCTCTTAGCCATTTTTCTTCTACGTTGTACACTGGCACCGCAATTGAGATTTTTGGTTGATAACTAAATGTAGCAATTTCCTGCTTGATTTGATTGATATCATACGACTCATTTTCTTCAATCCAACGATCATAGGCATCTTGATTATTCTTACATTGTTTAATGTGCTGAATCGTTCCTTTAATTCCTAAATGGCGCATCATACCAAGTAAATAGCGCACACGTCGATACACAGAAGCATTGGATAAATTATGACGGTCAATTAAGACTGGAATCTGCTCCCCATTAATTGTTTGCACGTAGAGATGTACATTGCCTTGATTTTCAAAATGTTCTACTTCGATAATAAAACCATATTTTTTCTTATCAGGTAGTTTTAAAGCATCATTGACGTCTTTACGATATAAGGGGGTCACTTTATAAAAGCAGCCTTCGTCGTACTGTAATTGATAATTCAGCGGCTCGTGGTCTACTTTGGAATATCCCCACCCTTTAATAATCGTAGTGTGTAATTCACTGTCTACTTCCACTGATTCGATATTTAGATGAATCAGCTCATCGCGTAATTTTTTATGACTGCGATTGGCAAATAATTGATCACGAAACTGTTTGAACTTTCGATGACGTTGCCATGCTTTGGATTCTACCACTTTATTATAGCGTAAAGCCATTGATTCATAGCGAGCTTGTACTTGTTTTTCATATTCAGCTCGTTGTTGTTCGATACGCATTTTTTCCAAGCGATGACGTTTAAAATCATTCAAAATGACATGCTGAATTTCACTGAATTCTCCGTCAAATAAATATTCCAATTCAATACTCAATGTCTTGTTTGCGACCTCTTTGCCAGAAAAAACAAAATGATTTTCTGACTCGGTATTTGAAAATAGATAGATACCATCTTTATTCCAAATGGCTTTTTGCGTAAAGCGTCGATAAGGTTGGTTATTGATGTAGGCTTTGAAACGCACAATGCCATCCCCACGTAATGGCTCGACATACACATTTTGCACATCTTCTGCCACTTGTAGGTCATAGCGACGATTTTCACCTGTACGATTATTCATCGTGTAAGTAAGCGGAGTAATGCCTGCAGGTGTCTCAAAATATATATTCACATGTTTCACAAAGCTTGAATTCTCTGGCTGTTTCAAAATTGGCTGTGCAACCGGAGATTTTTGTAAAGCAAAGAAGTACTGATAGACCTCACCAGATAAGCGATTTTTAAAAGCAAATTGAACATCTAAAGGTAAGTCTTCGTAATGTGAATCAATTTCATTTTGCCCAACTTGTGAATAAGTAAAGTCCTCAATTGCGACATTTAAGCCCACCCGTTGAAATAAATCTAAAAACCCTTTTTCTGTAAAGAAGCTGTGGTGAGTGGCATCTAATAATCCATACTGATTCCAATTTAGTTGATTATTAAATAAATCAATCAATACCGAATTATGTGCCAGATTAGGAAAAGTAATTAAAACCTGTCCATCCTCTTTTAAGAAAGGCACGACTTGCTTTAACACTTCTTCAGGATTGGTTAAATGTTCTAAAACATCAGCAAAAACAACTGCATCATATTTTTGACCTTTAAACTTTTCAACCCAATGATAATCTTCAATATTGCCATAAACACCATCTTTAGCAAAAGTCATGACAAAATCAAATAACTCTTTGTCAAACTCAACAATAGAAACTTCACAATGTAACTCATCTATTAGATATCTCGTCATTCTCCCATTGCCGGGACCAAATTCCAAGACATTACTATGAGGTTTAATCTGCTTAACTATTTTTCCTAAACTTGTGTGCTCATCCAAAGAAAGCTCAAAATCGTATTTCATCTAAATCGATTCCTTCCATTCATGATCAAGGACCACAATTCCTTCACCAACATATTTCCCTGTAATAAACATGGTGACGTATTTGGTTTTATAAACAAATGGGACGGTGGCATTTTCCTCAAAGAAGGCCACATCAAAGTAATATTCACCACTTAGTAAAGACATATTTGGATATTTGATGTAAAAAACATTTTTCCCTTTTTTCCATGGAATAGCCGTTTTATCTAGCAGCGTATTTAAGCCACAGACATAATGATTTTGCACTGTACGAATGGCTACACCTAATACAGGATTTTTCGGGCTTTCATCTTTAACCGTATATTCAACTTTGACATAAACGGTCGAATTTTGTTCCACAATATCTACTGGTTCAAGATTTTCATCTAAAAGTGTTGCTGAATCAACCGTTACGATTTCAGGTGCACTATGTTCTTCTACTACACTTTTTTCACGATCGACCGTTTTTAATGATTTCCGTTTCAAGAAGTTTTCGTATTCTTCAGTCACTTCCATTGTTTCGCCTTCATTTTCAACAACGCCATTTTTCAACCAATATACTCGGTCACAAAAACGTCGAACCGCATTTACATCATGAGAAACAAAGAGAATCGTCTTGCCTGCATTACGAAACTCTGTAAACTTTTCCATACATTTTAACTGAAATTCTAAATCGCCCACCGCTAAGGCTTCATCGACAATTAAGATTTCAGGATCGACATTAATCGCCACAGCAAAGGCTAGACGGACAAACATCCCACTTGAGTAGGTTTTCACTGGTTGGTATAGGTGATCGCCAATATCAGCAAAACTAATGATGTCATCTACCATTTCATCCACTTGTTCTTTGGTAAATCCAAGTACCATCCCGTTTAGATAAATATTATCATAACCGGAATATTCAGGATTAAAACCAGAACCTAATTCTAGTAAGGCAGCAATATTCCCATTAATTTGCATTTCACCACTTGTTGGCGTCAAAACACCCGTAATAATCTTTAACAAAGTTGATTTGCCAGATCCATTTTCACCGATGAAGCCAATCATTTCGCCTTTTTTGACATGAATATTCACATCATTTAAGGCATAGAAAATGTCATGATAAGATCTACGACGAAAATCAAGTGCCTCTTTTAATCGGTCAGTTGGCTTTGCATACATCGCATAGGTTTTTGTTATATGTTTTAATTCAATTGCATATTCACTCATAGAAACTCTCCTTATAATACATCAGAAAAATGTGGTTTCAAGCGTTTAAAGACGACACTACCAATTAACAGTAACGCAAGTGTCCAAACCCAAAAATAAATGCTTAAAGCGGGATGTTGCCAGAACCAACCTTCACTAAAGAATGCATTACGGTATCCTTGAATCACATAAAATAGTGGATTTAATTTTAAAATAGTTTGAACAACTGGTGGAAAAGCACTCACACTCCAAAGTACCGGACTTCCCCACATCAAAGTTTGCATGATGACACCAATAAATTGATTGATATCAGGGAAAAATGGTTGAATAGAGGCTGTAATCCAAGTCAAGCCAGTTAAGAACATCATCATACAAAAGCCATAATAGATTACTTGAATCGTTTGGATACTAGGAATAAAGCCATTCAAAATCGTTACTAGAAATGCAATTGCCAAGAAAAAAATGTGCATATATAAATTAGAAATCAGCTTTGAAGTCGGCAAAATTCGAATATTAAAGACAACTTTTTTAACTAAATAACTGTATTCTCTAAAAACATTGGTTGCTGAACCCAAGACATCAGAAAAATAAAACCATGGGACAATCCCTGTCAGTAAGTAACAGATAAACGGATATTTTCCATCTGTTAATCCTGATTTCAAACCAACATCAAAAACAAACCAATAAGTCAACACCGTTACGATTGGATTGACAAATGCCCAAAAAATACCTAACGTAGAACTCGCATATCTCGAACGAAAATCATTATACGAAAATTGCATTAATAATTTTTTGTTAGTCAAAACATCTTTAAAAATAGAAAACAAATCTTTTATCATCCTTATATTCCTTTCGAAGTCATTCAGTATATTAAAAAAAAAGTAAGATAATTAACAGTCCTATTTTACATAATGAAAATACTAATAGCAAGGTAATTAGCAAAAATGTAACCAAGTTTAAATAATACGCAACAATTTAAGAAAAAATGCCTAAGAATAATAATTTGTTAAACAAATATTCTTAGGCGATAATATTATTTTTTATAATTAGCGTAAAAACCTTGTAGTTGTAACTCGTAGTCTTTTTTTTGATTCATTACTACAGTATCAAGTATTAAACCAGTAAATAATGATAAAAAAGATATTATCATTAATCCAGTTGCCAATAGTGCAGAAGGAACCTTAGTTATAAATCCTGTTTCCATAAACTCATAAATTACTGGCCCCCCCAATAAATAAACCTAAAATGAAAAACAATAGGAAAAAAAATCCAAAAAATAATAGCGGTTTGTAATCTTTAAACATTTTTAAGATTGTAAAGACTACTTTTAATCCATCTGAGTAAGTATTTAGTTTCGACTCACTTCCTTCCGGCCGATCCCTATACTCTATCGGAATCTCTAGAAGTTTAAATCTCTTATCCAATGCATGAATTGTGAATTCTGTCTCAATTTGAAAACCAGAACTCATTACTGGAAATGATTTCACAAAAATTTTATTAAATGCTCGATATCCAGTCATAACATCTTTAATACTACTTTTGTATAAACTATTAATAGAATCTCTTACAAAATTATTTCCTAAATCATGAAAAGCTCGTTTATTCTCAGAATAATATGTGCCATTAGATAACCTGTCTCCAATTACCATATCATATCCTTCTTTTAATCCTTCAATTAATGAATGACAAGCTTCTGCTGGATAAGTATCATCTCCATCAACCATTATATAATAATCAGCCTCAATATCAAAAAACATCTGTCGAATAACATTTCCCTTACCTTGACGGGGCTCCTTTTTTACAATCGCACCTTCTTCTACAGCAATTGAGTAAGTTGCATCTGTAGAATTGTTGTCATAAACATAAATACTCGCCTGAGGAAGTTCTCTTTGAAAATCGTTTATTACTTTTTTAATCGTTAATTCCTCATTAAAACACGGAATCATTATAGCAATCTTATTATCTTCCATTAACTTTTTCCTTTCTGTCCTATAACTAAAAGAAGTAATCAAAATTTTTATTAACTAATCTTGAAATATCTAAATTATATCCATAGCCATTTATTTTACCGTTAGAAGTGTATTGATGTAAATCATATACGTTTGTACTTGTAGGATTATACCCTTGATAAAGACCATTATCTAATCCATAAGTTGGAATCCAAATACCTTGAAATTTACTTGTATCCACATTGTATAATTTATACTTATCATTACCAATATATAAACCTATTTTTTTTGCGCCCAAATTCGATAATGTTGACCGATATAACTCAACACCACTTCTAACATTATTATTTGCTTGGGACATTAAACCAGGTTCCTCCACATCTAACCACCAGAAAGAAGGATTAAATTCCTTTGCTCTATCATAAAATAATTTAGCTTCATTAACCATTTGATTATAGTCTTGACCTCTAACCCAAGCATATACCGCTATTGGAATATTACGTTTCTTTAATTCTGCAATATGTTTCTTATAATGCATATCAACATGATTTTGACCATATTGAATACGCACAATAGCACCTCTAATATGCTTTGCTAATTCATCGTAATTGATTAAATCAGGTTTTTGATGTTCAGAAATATCTATTATTTTATATGGTTTCGAAAAATTAACACTTCCTGCGGGTAATCCAATTGGATTCTTTACTCCTAACTGATAAATATATACGTCAGATTTATATATTCCTGATAAAAGCTGATAATCCATAACAGAAATATGAGCTTTATAATAGCCATTTCCAATATTTTTCGCTTCATGCCATATGATATCTGATTGATCAATACTTGACCACGTTGGCACTAAGATTTTACTGACATTTAACTTATTATCAACCTTCACTAATACATCATAATTTCCATTATCGTAGTCTACATTAACAATTCGCGCAGAAGTCCCACTTGATTTTGATATATCATTTAGTACGGTTTGCCCTAAATTCAAAAACTCAAATTTGCCATTATTCATATACATATAAACATGCGTGTAAAATGCCCCAGAATTAAAGTTATGATTTGCAACTTGCATATGAACATGCCATTTTCCATCTGTCCCCTCTTCAGCCTTATACCACTTGATATCACTTTGATCATTTCTAGACCAAATTGGAATTAATATTTCACGAATGCCAGAATTTGAAAAAGCGTCGATGACAACATCATAACTACTATTTGATTGATTAACATTTATTATTTTCCCACTTAATTTATTAGGTATATTTTTTATTTCAACATTCCCAACCACAATACCGTGTTGTATTCCGTTATTGCCATACATGTAAACATGGGTCGTATATTTTCCACGATTATACTTATGATTTGCAATATTCATATGCACAACGTAACTACCATCAATCTGTTTTTCAGCTTTATACCACTTGATATCATTTTGATTTTTTGCTGACCATATTGGTACTAGAATTTCCTTAATTCCTGAATCAATTTGACCTTTAATGACTACATCGTAGCTACCTTTGTCTTGATTAATATTTTTTATCTCGGCATCTAATTTCGTATGGATATCTGGTAATACTGTATTTCCTACAACCATTCCATGTTGTTTTCCGTTATTTCCATACATATATACATGTGTGGTATACGTTCCACGATTGTACTTATGGTTTGCAATATTCATATGCACAAGGTAACTACCATCAGCTTGTTTACTTGCTTTGTACCACTTGATATCCTTTTGATTTTTATCAGACCAAATTGGTACTAAAATTTCTCTTACTCCAGAATCAATCTGACCTTTGATGACTACGTCATAGCTACCTTTGTCTTGATTAACATTTTGAATTTTGGCATCCAACTTTGTATTCACGTCGGGTAAAGCTGTACTACCTACAACCATTCCATGTTGTTTTCCATTATTACCATACATATATACATGTGTTGTATAGGCTCCACGATTGTATTTATGATTGGCAATATTCATATGAACAACATAAGTTCCATCAGTTTGCTTACTTGCTTTGTACCACTTGATATCCTTTTGATTTTTATCAGACCAAATCGGTACCAAAATCTCTTTAACCCCAGAATCAATTTCACCTTTAATAACTACGTCATAGGTCCCACTTGAAACATTTACATTTATAATTTTCGCATCTAATTTCGTAGTATTTATTTCCGGTAAATTAGTATTGTTAACTACAATTGCTCTACCAGAATGATCATTATTATACATATATACATGCGTATGATAAATCCCACGGTGATATTTATGATTAGCAATGTTCATATGCACTAAATAGCTTCCATCAGCTTGTTTAACTGCATCATACCACTTAATATCACTTTGATCTTTTGCTGACCAGATTGGGACTTTCACATGATGAATTCCCGAGCTACTACTTCCATAAACAAATACATCATAACGTCCTGTTGATGTATTTACATTCTGAATTTTAGCACTCAATTTCGTTTCACGAGGTTCAATAGTAGTATCATCTAAAACAGTTTTAATATCATGTTTATTGTCGTTGGAATATACATAGACATGGGTATGATAAGTTGCTCGATGATATTGATGTTCAGAAAAATTCATATGAACAATCCATGTACCATCAGCTTGTAATTTTGCTTCATACCATTTGATATCTTTTTGTTGTGCATCTGACCAGATTGGAACAAATACATTTTTAATGCCTGACTGCACATTTTCATTCACTTTTACAACAACATCGTAGGTACCATTTTCTTGGTTTACATTTTTAATTGTACCTTCGATTGGTTTAACTTCTTGAACTGCTGCTTGTACGGCTACCTCAGAAGTCGTATTTGCAGTGTTTGGTGCAGTAGAAGTTGTTCCCTCAGATTCGGCAACTGAGGTTGTGAAAGTTGTAGTTGAAGTTTCACTCAGTGTATTCGTTGTGCTCGTTGATTGCGTATCATCAGCAGCATGTACTGATTGAAAAGTCGGATATATCCCAGTCAACATCGAAAGTGTAGTGACACATACGCCTAAAGTTAACCATTTTTTCATTTTCATAATCTCTTTATTCCCTCCCAAAAGAAATTATTCTTTATAGATACACTTTATTTCTACTTATTCTTCTTGTGCAACTGCTGCTAGCATGCCTTGAAGTGCTTCTTGCCAAGTTGGAATCTTAAATCCTAGTGCTTTTGTTTTGGATAAATCCATTACAGAATACTGCGGACGTGTTGCTTTTTGTGGAAATTGTTCTGAAGTGACTGGTAATACTTTCACATCTGTATCTTTCAAAATTTCCTTAGCAAACTCATACCATGAACAAGCATTGTCATTTGATAAGTGATAAATGCCAAATGGCGCTTTTTGATCAATCACAAAGTACATAAACTCCGCTAATGTACGTGTCCAAGTTGGGCGGCCGAATTGGTCATTAACGATTGTAAGTTCATCGCGTGTTTCAGCCAATTTTTGCATCGTAAAGACAAAGTTGTGACCATATTTACCAAATACCCAAGAAGTGCGGATAATGTAGTAATCATCCATTATTTCTTGAACCGCTTTTTCTCCTAAAGCTTTGGTACGTCCATATTCATTTAATGGATTGATTGGTGCATCTACTGCATATTCGCCATCCTTTAATTTTCCGTCAAATACATAGTCGGTACTGATATAAACTAATGTAGCACCTACTTCTTTAGCTGCTAGTGCAACATTACGTGTACCATCCACATTGATTTTTTCATCTAATGCTTTACCTTCATCTTCTGCCTTATCTACTGCAGTATAAGCAGCACAATGATAGATAACAGTTGGTTTTAGATTAGTGATATAATCCATCGTCGCTTGAGCATCCGTAATATCCATTTCCTTGGCATCAGTAGAGACATACTTCACTCCTTTTTCATCAAGTAAATGACGTAATTCGGTACCTAATTGACCATTTCCACCAGTTAATAAAATCATATTTTTCTCTCCTTTAAAAATCTTTTAAATGACTTTATGCTTTAAATCGTTGAAAAAGGCTGCTCAGAATGATTCGAGCGAGTCTTTTAAAAGTTTTTATTGAGTTTTTTATCAGTCAGATTGCTTATTGACCGTTTTTCGCATAGTTTGCTTCCACAGCTTGTTTTTCAGCTTCCCACCAACCGCGGTTTTCTTGATACCATTTAATTGTATCAGCTAAACCATCTTTGAAGTTAGTGAATTGTGGTTGCCAACCTAATTCTTCGCGAAGTTTGGTTGAATCAATGGCATAACGTAAATCATGTCCTGGACGATCATTGACATGGTCATAAGCTTTTGAATCTTGACCCATCAATTCAAGAATCAATTCGATGACTTCTTTATTATTCTTTTCACCGTCAGCTCCGATTAAGTAAGTTTCACCAATACGGCCTTTGGTAAGAATCGCCCATACAGCTGATGAATGATCATTGGTATGAATCCAGTCACGTACATTTTTACCATCGCCATATAATTTTGGACGAATGCCACTTAAAATATTGGTAATTTGACGTGGAATGAATTTTTCAATATGTTGGTAAGGACCATAGTTGTTAGAGCAGTTTGAGATTGTTGCTTTCAAACCAAAAGAACGAACCCAAGCTTTTACTAAAAGGTCTGAACCAGCTTTAGTTGAAGAATATGGGCTTGAAGGATTATAAGGTGTTTTATCCGTGAATTTTTCGCCTTCTCCTTCACCATGTCCTGGTAAATCTTCGCGTAATGGTAAATCACCATATACTTCATCAGTTGAAACATGGTGGAAACGTACATTATGTTTGCGACATGCTTCAATCAAAGTATACGTACCGATTAAGTTGGTTTGTACAAATGGGAATGGATCTTTTAAGGAATTATCATTGTGTGATTCAGCAGCATAATGAACAACTGCATCTGTATCCTTCACCAATTCATCGACTAATTTCGCATCCGCAATATCACCAACTACCAATTGTACACGGTCTTCAGGTAGTCCTGCTAAGTTTGCTTTATTCCCAGCATAGGTTAATTTATCCAAAACAGTGACATGCACTTCTGGATGATTATTGACAACATAATGTACAAAGTTTGAACCGATAAATCCGGCTCCTCCAGTTACGATAATTTTTTTCATAAGTCTCTCCTTAAATTTCACCATATACAAATGGGTTTTCTGCTTCAAATTCTTTCAAAGTAGGATGTTTTTTGTCCTTGTCAGATAGAATCGCTTTAGAAATATCGATTGGCCAGTTAATTGCTAAATCTGGATCATCAAAAGCAATTCCACCATCTGCAGGGGCATTATAATAATTATCACATTTATATAAGAAATTCACATTATCAGTTAAAGTCACAAAACCATGCGCAAAGCCTTTTGGTACAAGTAATTGACGATGGTTGTGTTCTGAAAGGATATAACCTTCCCATTGTCCATAAGTTGGACTACCTTTACGAATATCCACAATCACATCTAATACAGCACCAGTGACGACACGAATTAATTTAGTTTGGGCTGCTTTTCCTTTTTGAAAATGTAGGCCACGTAAGACACCCGCTTGTGAAGATAATGAATGATTATCTTGCACAAAATCATAGTCTAAACCATGTTCTAAAAATTTGGCTCTTGAATAACTTTCTGTAAAGAAACCACGATGATCTCCAAAGACGTCCATTTCAATGATTTTTACGTCTTGTAGCTTTGTATCATAAACTTTCACAACAAATCCTCCTAGTTTTGCGCAGCTAATCGTAATAAATATTGTCCATATTGGTTTTTCTTCAATGGTTGTGCTAATTCAACCAATTGTTCTTTTCCGATATACCCCATACGATAAGCAATTTCTTCTAAACATGCGACTTTTAAGTTTTGGCGTTTTTCAATCGTTTCGATAAAGGTAGAAGCTTCTAATAAAGATTCGTGCGTACCTGTATCTAACCATGCAAAGCCACGACCCATCACTTCAACAGATAATTTACCGCGCTCTAGATATACTTTATTGACATCAGTAATTTCTAGTTCACCGCGCGCAGATGGTTTGATATTTTTAGCAATTTCAACCACATCATTATCGTAGAAGTAAAGACCTGTTACTGCATAATTTGATTTTGGATGTTCTGGTTTTTCTTCAATTGAGATAGCTGTCATATTTTCGTCAAATTCAACCACACCAAAACGTTCTGGATCGTTGACATGATAGCCAAAGACCGTCGCACCTTCTGTTTTGCTAGCAGCACGTTGTAACATTTTTGATAAACCGCCACCGTAATAAATATTATCTCCTAAAACAAGGCAGACACTATCATCACCGATAAATTCTTCACCGATAATGAAGGCTTGTGCTAATCCATCTGGGCTTGGTTGTACAGCATATTCAATATGAATTCCTAGCTCATGACCGTCACCGAATAATTCTTCAAATCGTGGTGTATCTTGAGGGGTAGAAATAATCAAGATTTCCTTAATTCCTGCCAACATCAAAGTAGACATTGGATAATAAATCATTGGTTTGTCATAAATTGGCATTAATTGTTTTGAAGTTGCACGAGTTAATGGATATAGACGTGTGCCACTTCCGCCAGCTAGAATAATTCCTTTCATAAGTAAAAATCTCCTTCAACTTTTATTTACTATCTGATTATCTCATTTTACCAAACATTTGTCACAAGTTTCTAGATTTTGATAAAAAAATGTAAAAAAATTTTTATTTTCTAATGAATTTTTTGTAAATAATGGCCCAAATCAGATTCACACGCCAGATAAGTTGCTGTAATTTTGACGATTTGGTTTGTAGTTGGCTCGCGTTGTCCTCGTGACGACGATAATCGGTCAATGCTTCTGGTAAAAGTGCAACATTGGGTTCAGCCATAATTCCGATAAACATATCATGCATCGGTACATGTTTAGGAATTGGTAGAATTTCGTGCTTTAAGTCTGCGCGAAAGGCCATCCCTGCACCGATATAGCGATTGCGAATAATATTGGCAATCGTTCCTGTTTTGACCTTTTTATACTGAAAATAAGAAGCATGCACAAGTTTTAAATCAGAATCGACAATGGCTAAATCACTTAAAATCAACTTGGTTTGTGGCTGCAGTTGAAATAAAGCTAATATTTTTTCTACTTTATTCGCATGCCAGACATCATCTTGATCAGCTAAAAAGATAAAATCTCCTTTACTTTGAGAGATGCAGTAGTTGAAATTAGCAATGACACCTTTTCTTGGGCCTTGTAACAAGCGAATTTGTGGGTATTTATTTTGAAATTCTTGAATAATTGCAATCGTGTGATCAGTGGAGCCATCATCAGAGATTAAACACTCATCGTCGTAAGAAAGCTGACTGAGGATACTTGATAACTGTGCTTTTAAATATTTTTCTCCATTATAAGTCGTCATACAGACCGAAATCATAGTTACTTCCCTCGTTTCAACTCAAAATAACTTCGTAAAGTCATCTTCCAAATTTGGCGATTTTTAACCTTCACCCATTGTTTGAGTGTGCGTTTTAATAATTGTTTGCGATGATTGTCAAGCTGTTGTGTTTCATAATTTTGATAATAATTTCTTTCTGCTTGTAAAATAGATCGATAGCGTTTGGTCGTCATACTTTCATAATGCATGACTGATAATTCATGCTGTAGTTTAGATTCAAGGACATAAACTGATTTTTGTTGCTGAAAAATTTCGAAAAATAGCCAATGATCTAAAAAATCTAGTGGAAATTGTGTATTAAATCCCCCGAGTTGCAAAAGAAAAGACTTACGAAAAACAGTCGCAGAATTAATAGCCATAACTCTTTGCTGATATAGTCCGGGAGTTAATGTTTGAAAATGGCGATTAATATATTGATTTGCTTGAATGGGTGAGATTTGACGCTTTTCTTCAAAGACTTGTGGACAAAGCGCGACACAATCTTGTGGCACATGTTGACTTTGTTGAAAAACTTCTTGTAAATAGGCACTTGTAATTGCGGTATCATGATCTAGTAAGATAAGCCATTGCGCCTCACCCATCCTCTCAAGGGCTATATTATATGCTTGGGCTAATCCGGCATTTTCAGGGCGATGAATATACGTAATAGGTAAATCAGCCGGTAATTTTTGCGCAACTGAACTATGATCAATCAATAGATAGCCGCTAATCGTTTGACCGACTTGCTGGGCTGTTTCTTTAATATTTGGTATGTCTTGCCAGTTTTTCTCGTAACAAACTTGCACTAGATAAGGTAATGTTAAAACCATCGCCATCCCCACTTATTGAAAAATTTTGCCATTGATTGCATAAAGACCACAAATAATTTTCGACTACGATGTGCGCCCTTACCATACAAATGAATCACCGTATCAAATGGTGAATACAAAATATGATTACCCGTTTGATTCAGGCGTAAACAAAAATCATTATCTTCAAAATACATAAAGAAGCGTTCATCATAGCCTTGAATTTGTTTAAATACATCGACATCTATTAGCATAAAGCAGCCTGAGCCCATCGTAATGATACTACTTCTATCATCAGGTAAATTGCGACACTCATAATCCGCTAGCCGCGCGTCAAATAGCTTTTTGACAAATTGAAAAGGCACAAAGCGTAAAAAATAATCGAAAACCGTTAACTTATGCCGTACCAAATGTTGGGTCGTACCATCTTCATTTAAGACTTTTGGACTCACTGCAGCAATTTTATCTCTTTGAATCAGCGTCAACATATGTGTCAATACTTCTTTTGTCACAATGATGTCTGGATTGCAGATGAACGCATATTTACTTGAGGTATTTAGCAAGACTTGGTTATGTCCGTGACCAAAACCTAGATTTTCCGATGCTTCAATTAAGCGGATAAACTGATATTTTCGCAATTTTTCACGATAGCTTTCCTCTGAGGCATTATCATAAACGACCACTTCAAACCGCTCATCTTGGCCCACTTCTCTTTGTAGACAATCAAGCGTCCGAAATAAATCGCTACTATTATGACTGACAATGCTTATCAATACTTTTTCCATAAATTCTTCCTATTCTTCTCTTTCAAAAGCCAATGATGGTTTCGCATTAAGACTTAAATCAGCAAAATCATCTTTTTTCAAAGCAGTAAAGGCGTAACTTGCGACCATTGCAGCATTATCTCCACATAATTTTAATGGTGGAATTAATAAGGTCACTTCTGGTAATGCTTCGGTCATGGCTTCTCGTAGTGCTTCTCTTAGTCCTTGATTGGCAGCCACGCCTCCTGCAACGATTAATTGTTTCACAGGATATTCTTGGCAAGCACGAATAGTTTTCGTTACTAGTACTTCGACGACACTTGCTTGAAAACTTGCGGCTAAATCTTCTTGAACAAGGCTTTCATTACGCTGTTTGGCATTATGCACTAAATTAATAAAGGCACTCTTTAAGCCACTAAAACTAAAATCAAAATTATCTTCATGAATCATTGCTCTTGGAAAATGATAAGTATCTTTCCCACGATGAGCTAATTCATCAATTTCCTTCCCACTTGGATAGCTTAAGCCCATCACACGACCGACTTTATCATAGGCTTCTCCAGCGGCATCATCACGGGTTTCGCCAATAATCTCAAATTCACCATCTACTTGCATATAGACTAATTCTGTATGACCGCCACTAACCAATAAAGCCATTAAGGGAAACTCTAGTGGTTGCACAAACTTGGCGGCATAAATATGTCCTGCCATGTGATTGACTGGAATTAAAGGTAGTCCATGCGCCCAGGCAAAAGCTTTAGCCGCTGACAAACCAATGAGCAACGAACCTACTAATCCTGGTCCAAACGTTACGGCCACCGCTTTTAAATCATCTGGTTTCACGTTTGCCTCACTTAATGCTTCATTGATACATAAGGTGATTTGCTCGACGTGATGGCGGCTGGCTACTTCAGGCACGACCCCTCCAAAACGACGATGACTTTTTATTTGAGAAGCAATCACATTACTTAATATTTCATCTTCACTAGAAACCACAGCTACTGAAGTTTCGTCACAAGAACTTTCAATAGCTAAGATTAATTCTTTCATGTTGTTACTAATCCTCTCTTTGATATTGATAAATCCAAGCATCTTCTACTGGATGTTGATAATAATTTTTACGTTTCGCTATTTGTTTAAACCCACATTTTTCATATAGATGAATGGCTGGCAGATTACTTTGACGGACTTCTAAAAAAATAGTTTGCCCTTGTTTTTCAAAAGCCTCTTGTAGAAATTTTTGCATCAATTGATAGCCAAAGCCCTGATGTTGGTATTCTTTAAAAATCAATACTTCATCAATTTCGATTTCATCTAGTATTTGACGATAACTAACAAAGCCAACCATTTTTGCTTGTACTTCTAAAAACAAATAATTGGTCGCTGTACTATTCAAATCGGCCATAAACTGTTCCAACGTCCAAGGTGCCCCATGCGTAAAGGCTTGATTCATTTTTTGATAGATTTGAATGATTTGTTCTTCTAAAAATTGTATCTTGCTAACTGTATTTTTTTCATCAATTTTGCTAATCATCTAACATTTTCACCATTTCTAAAGCATCTTCTTGATTTTTATCATAGTATCGGGGCAAACGACGTCTAGAAATAAAGCCAAATTTACGATACAAACGTTGCGCATCTAAATTGGTTACGCGCACTTCTAAACTCATTTGCATACACACATTTTTCCGTGCAAACCGTTCAACTTCAGTGAGTAAAAATGAAGCGATTCCCTGTTTTTGATATTGTGGTAAAACCGCTAAATTAGTCACATGTCCATCATAAATATCCACACGCATCCCAATAAAAGCCACCATTTCACGTTTATCAAAAACTCCTAGATACAGATGGGGCTTCTTTGAATAAAGTTCTGATAAAAAAATACTTCGTGTCCATGGCAGATCACCTTCATATACCACACGCTCAATTCGCAATAATTCTTTCATATCTGTGGGAAAAATTTCCCGAATCAGATAGTCCCGTTCATTCAATCTTTGAAGCTTTGCCTGATATTTTCGATGCCTTCTTGTGATAAATGAAAAGATGAAATTTTTAGATTTTTTCCACATATTGATTATCGCCCTTTTCTTGTGCGTGGGTTTGTAACCATTTTTCCTCTGCTTCAACTAATTTTAAATACGTTGGTAAAAAATTCGCAATATCTTTTTCAGGTGTTGCGGCTAGACCAAGTTGGGCCAATTTGCTAGCACTTGGATATTGCCAGTTTTCGATTGTGTTTATTTTCGCTTGTGGAGCATACTGCGCAATTTCATCAGTGAACTTTTCCACATCTTTGCCGACTAAATAAATGGCTTGATCTTTAAAATGTGCCAACACTTCAACGATTGGATAGTGACCAGCTGGCATGACTTCTACTAGCTGATCATCTTGCCAAATAAAAGCTTGAGCATATACATTTTTACGACGTGCATCAAAGATCGGTACAATAATTTCTGAAACATTGACGCAATTCGCTGCTAATACCTGCAAACTCGATACACCCACTAAATCAATATTTAAGGTATCCGCTAGTGTCTTGGCCGTCGTCACTCCAATGCGTAGACCGGTATATGAACCTGGACCTTGTGCCACAACAATGCGATCAAGCTCCGTTGGTTTTACATTGACCATTTGCATTAATTGATCTATCGCTGGCATTAACGAGATGCTGTGATTTTTATTTACTGTGGTCTGAATTTGACCGAGTAGTTGATGATCTTCATGTACAGCCACTGCCAAGGTTGCATTTGAAGTATCCATCGCTAAAATTTTCATGTTTTTTCCCTACCTTTTCAATGTCTTTTCTATTATAACAGAAAACTGTGACCATGACTAACTTTCATTAAAGGATTTCAAATTCTTACATCATTCAAGAAAGTAAACATATAACAATCTTTCATCCACATAAAAAAGAACCGAACATCTGCTGTATACAAATTCGCATACAGTTTGGATGTTCGGTTTGAATTGATTAGATTTTTTGCCATTTTAGAATCTGCCAAATATACATTGCAAGAATTCCTCCAACGACTAGTAATGACAAGATCATATTTGGCCAAAAAGCACCAAAAAACGCGACTAAAACAACCGCAACCACCACTGCGATAATTGTTGCAATCCATTTAGCAAACATAATTAAAACCATCTTGGCATTACTTCGACCACGATTAATTAACTGGATATAATCACTCCACTCAAAGAACGGTTTACGATAATCTTTTAGTAAATAATTGGCTGTTGCGGGAATCGTATATAAAACACCGCCTAAAACAAATACGATTGCACTAAATAACGTAAATTTACCAATCAATGCAATTCCAAGTAGAATAAGAAGTGTTAGCGCTCCTTGAATGATTAAGATAAATTGGAATTTCAAGCGCAAATATTTTTTTATATCTTGTGGTGTAGTAGCCAAAAAGTGAAAATTTTGCCGTTCAAGTGAAACTAAGATGGCCGGTAAACTATTTGGTGTAACAATTAAGCTAGCCAATAATACACCTACCAATAAAAAGATGCCATAATACTCAGTGCCAGCTTTTAATTCTGCTATTACCTGCATAAAACTAAAGCCAAAAAATAATGGTAATAAAATTGTCGCACTAAAAATTTGAAATAATAAAGTACTTTCTCCTATTAATCGCCATTGATAGCGCCAAAGAATAGAATGGGCATTGTCTTTTTGACCAACCGCTTTTTTCGTCGCTTTGGTTACGACATTGACTTCATTTTGGCTCAATAATGGATAGATTTTGCTGCGTGTAAGGATGACCATCAATGCAACCACCATCACAAGGCCAAGCAGACTGCTCACTCCTGAAATGGCAAAAGGTTGCGATAGTGCAAATAACAATGGACGGATAAAGAAAACTGGCGCTGCTTCTAAATTTTGCGCTGTGTAACTATTCATTAAGATAGCAATCACTACTAATACCGAGGTAAGAATCATCATAACCTTAGCCACTTGTTTGAGGCGATGCTTTAATCTCGGAATCAAACTCAAACCAAAAAGCAGTAATAATGAAAGCAAGAATATAAAAACAATAAGTACGATCCATAAAAAGATGGAAAGAATGATAGCAAGTACAGGATTCGTTCCTGAGTGTAGACTGTAGTTTATAAAGGCAGCTAAACAAGGGAACAGATAGATGATTATCGTAAAGACAGTAATAAAAGACTTACTCAATATCACTAAATTTAATGGAATGGGCAAGGTTTTATAATGGTCAAAATCATTATTATCAAAGAAAGTATTGTAAATGAGCGAAATTCCTTGAGATAAGGAAATACCCACTAAAACTAAAAACAGACCATTAAATTGTCCGGGATATTGATAGAGATTTTGTGCCACGAAAATACCGCCATACAAAATAACGATAAAAATCGGGAATATCAGATTTTGTAACAACAAACTTTTTACTAAAGCATCTCCATGTTTTCCCTTATCTCGTAAGCGATTTGTGATTTGGGGATTGCTTTGGATTAATCCTAGTTTGAGCAAGGCCACAAATTGTTGTTTATTCATGTGCCTCACCTACTTTTTCTTCACCAGTCATCGATAAGTAGATTTCTTCTAATGTTCTTCCTGGTTGACTAGCTAATAAATCCTCCACAGTTCCGGAATAAATGACTTCTCCTTTTTTCAGGATAGCCAATTCATCACAAACTTCTTGGGCAATAGCTAAGATATGTGTTGAAAAAATAACTGTATTACCATTTGCTACATGCTTTTTAATCAATTCTTTTAATTCGAATGCTGACTGAGGATCTAATCCTGTCAATGGTTCGTCTAATATCCAGATATCAGGATCTAATGTCAAGGCACCAATTAATATGACTTTTTGGCGCATCCCATGAGACATACTAGAAATCAAAGTATTTTGGTCGGCATCCATCGAAAACAATTGAATATATTCTTGCATTTTTGCTGCTACATCTTGGTAGTTGATGCGGTAAATATCAATCATTAACCGCCAATATTCCATCGCTGTTAATTGTAAAAAAAGGTCAGGACTATCAGGTACATAACCAATTTTTTGCTTAATTTCTTGGCGATGCGTCGTTAATTCTTGACCGTCTACCCTTATCTCACCTTTCGTTAAATCATGAGCACTGACTAGACTTTTTATTAAGGTGGATTTACCCGCACCATTATGTCCCAACAAACCATATACCGTACCATTTTTAATTGTAAGGTTCACATCTTTAAGCGCTTGTTTTTGGTCATAAAACTTATCCGCATGAATCACTTCAATCATTTTTCATCACTCCTTGTCAATATAGAGTAATTGTACCATATATCACAAACATTAGTCATCAAACCTAAGAACTAGTTTTTACGATAAAAAAGAAAAACACGCACTTGATGAAAAGCACGTGTTCATTTCTTATTTTGTTGAATCGCGTAAAATTAATTTTGTCGCAATGGTAATCTTTCGCGGAAACGGGGCCTCTTCTTTTGCTAACTGAACCATCGTATCCAGAGCCAATTCTCCCATCCATTCGGTAGGCACTTGGATGGTACTTAAGCTTGGACTAACATATTTAGCCACTGAAATATCATTAAATCCTATCACAGCAATATCTTCCGGCACTCTTAACCCGTGTTCTTGAATTGCTTGCATCGCACCAATTGCCAAGGCATCACTAGCAGCAAAAAACACATCTGGTAACACATCAGGCTGTTTGGCTAAAAATTTTCGCATCGCTTGTTTGCCACCCTCTACTGTAAAAGGCGCAAACAGATAATTTTCCTCACGTGAGAGTTTTAAACGTTCTAAATTCGCTTTAAAATATTGATAACGTTTGTCCGCTACTTGATGGTGATTGGATTTCGTATATTCTACTCCGCTAAGCATACCGATATTTTCATACCCAGATTTCACGACATAATCCACCACTTGGGCCACACTTTGTTCAAAATCGATGACTAAAGAATTATACCCCGATATCAGTTCATCGGAATCGACAAATAAAATCGGTTCATTGGTTTGTGCGAGTAGTTTGATTTCTTGGGCTTCAAATTTACCTAAAGCGATAATGCCATCGGTGGTTTGCTCTGATAAATGGTGTAAAGATTCTTTTAACAAACCGATATTCAGTTCTTCCGCTTTTTTCTCAATACCTAATCGAATCGCTAAATAATATAAATCTGCCAACTCTTCTTCACTATCATACCACTGCACTAAACGAAAGGTCATGACTTCTTTTTTCTTATTTTTATGCTTGGTATAATTGAGCTGTTCGGCAACCTCAAAGATTTTTTGACGTGTTTCTTGGCTCACCGAAAGCTCCATATCATAATTTAGGACTCTAGATACCGTGGCTGGTGAGACTTGAGCAAGATTTGCTATATCCTTGATTGTTGCCATAAACTTCTCCTCCTAAAGGGTTTGAATGAAACGCATGAAGGCTGCTTGACCTTGTTCATCGCGTTTAAACACACCAGCATCGGCTAAAACTTGTGAAAAAATTTGTCCTACTTCTTGGCGGATGATTTCCGTTGCATTATCTTTGGTGAATGAATATTTCTTCTTCATTTCATCTGCCCATGGACGATGATAATCAGCTAGCTCATTTGCTTGATTTAACACATATTTTTCAACTTCGACTAATTCTGCTTTTAGTCTTGGTGGTAAGACTGCCAAGCCCATCACTTCAATTAAGCCAATATTTTCTTTTTTAATATGATGAACTTCTTTGTGTGGATGGAAAATACCGTCTGGATGTTCTTCAGAGACGTTATTATCGCGCAATACTAAATCCAATTCAAACAAGCCTTCTCGTTTTCTAGCTATCGGTGTAATGGTATGGTGTGGCGTACCATCTGGCGTAACTGCTATCACTTGCACACTTTCATCACTATATTCACGCCATTTGCCTAATATTTCATTCGCAGCTTGCACGAGAGGTCCTTTTTCCAAACCTTGCAAACGAATCACTGACATTGGCCATTTCACGATACCAGCTTTGATTTGTGGGTATTTTTCTAGTTGAATTTCTTTTTCAATGGATGCTTTGGCCATTGGAAAATCATGGCGGCCTCCTTGATAATGGTCATGCGTTAAAATCGAACCACCCACAATTGGTAAATCCGCATTCGAACCGACAAAATAATGCGGCAATACTTCAACGATACGTAATAATCTTTCAAACGTTGCCTCATTAATTTGCATTGGGCGATGTTCTTCAGAAAGGATGATGCAATGTTCATTATAATAAGCATATGGCGAGTATTGGAATCCCCAACTTTCACCATCTAAATTCATACGGATAATACGGTGGTTCGCTCTAGCTGGAAAATTACTGCGACCTTGATATCCCTCGTTTTCCATACAAAGCATACATTTTGGATAGCTTACAGACTGAACTTCTCGCGCCTTCGCAATGTCTTTAGGATCTTTTTCTGGCTTGGATAAATTAATGGTAATCTCCAAATCTCCATATTCTGTTGGTGCGGTGTAAACAATATTTTTAGCAATATCACGCGTTTTAATATAATCGTTTTGCTTAGATAATTGATAAAAATAATCCGTTGCTTCTTCTGGTGACTTAGAATAATGTTGTGCAAAAAAGGCGTTCACAACAGATGGCGGAGGCGTTAAAAAGTCCATTATCTGTGCCGTTAACTGTTCTTTTTCGCTTTGGCTATTTTCAATGACCTGATTTGTTAAAGCTCGTTCTAATAATTGACCCAATAACTCCAAAGAAGATTGTGTAACCGAGCGCACTTGGGTATTTTCTAACGCGTCTTCACCGATTAAATGCAATAATCGGTTTTGTACATAAATTCTATCCATTTCCATCCAGCCACCTGCTTGAATGGCAATCGTTGTAAAATCAGTAATCACTTGACTTATTGACATCTTTTCACCTTCTATTTAGTAAAGCGATAACCTAAAATAGATTATCGCTTGACTTTTTTATTTTTTATCATCGTAACCATGTGGATGGGATACATGCCAATTCCACGCAGTCTCAATAATTTTTTCGATCTCTGTGTATTGTGGTTGCCAACCTAAGATTTCTTTGGCTTTTTGACTTGAAGCCACCAATGTACTTGGGTCCCCCGCTCTTCTTGGGGCAATTGTAGCAGGAATTTCTTTACCTGTTACCTTGCGTGCAGCTTCTAACATTTCTTTTACAGAATAGCCTTGATTGCTCCCAAGATTGAAGAAGTTGCTTTCATTGCCGGCATTTAAGTATTCAAGTGCTAAAATATGAGCCGCGATTAAATCTTCCACTTGGACATAATCACGAATACAAGTACCATCTGGTGTTGGATAATCATCACCAAAGATTTTTAATTCTTTGCGTTGACCTAAAGCGACTTGTAAAATGATAGGTACCAAATGTGTTTCTGGCGTATGATCTTCACCAATACTTGCATCACTTTTAGCCCCAGCGACATTAAAGTAGCGCAAAGCAACATATTTCATGCCATAAGCGTTATCGGCCCATTTCATCATTTTTTCCATCATTAACTTACTTTCACCATATGGATTTTTCGGATTGGTTGGTGTTTCTTCAGTAATGGGACTTTCTTTAGGCTCACCATATGTAGCTGCTGTTGAAGAGAAGACGATTTTCTTCACATCATGTGCTTCCATCACTTCAAGTAAGATTTGCATCCCGTAAACATTGTTGTTAAAGTATTTTAATGGATTTTCAACGGATTCACCAACTAAAGAACTAGCTGCAAAGTGAACTACAGCATCTATCGTTTCTTTTTCAAATACTTGACTTAAAAATGCTTTATCACGGATATCGCCTTCATAAAAAGTAGCATCTTTGTGTACAGCTTGACGGTGACCGGTTAATAAATTATCCACTACCACCACTTGATAACCCTTATGAATTAATTGATCCACTGCATGTGAGCCGATATAACCAGCTCCACCTAAAACTAAAATTGACATGTTTTTTTCATCCTTAACTTATTTACTTAATTTACGTGCACCATCATCAATCTTCGCTAAATAAATATCGGCATCATAACCAACGACTTCACGATATTTTGATTTGACTTCTTCAGTAAAGGATTCAAACGCACTTTGTTTCACCAAGGCAATCGCACAACCACCGAAACCAGCACCTGTCATCCGCGCACCTAAAACATTAGGATTTGCTTGAGCCGCAGCGACTAAAGTGTCTAATTCAATGCCTGTTACTTCATAATCATATTGCAAAGATTCATGTGATTGGTTTAATAATAACCCAAATTTTACTAAATCTCCAGTTTGTAATGCATGTTTTGCTTTTAATGTTCTTTGATTTTCAGTTACGGCATGTTTTGCTCGTTTGATTAAGGTTTCATCCCCAATTAAATCTGTATTGGCATTAAAGGTTGCTTCGTCTAAGTCACCTAATGATTGAATATCTAATTTCTTTTGTAGACGGGATAAAGCTTCTTCACATTCAGCGCGACGTTCATTATATTTAGAGTCTGCTAATTCTCGACGTTTATTCGTATTCATAATCGCTACTACATATTCACCGAACGCTGCTGGAATCACTTCATATTCTAAAGTATTGGTATCTAGTAATAGGGCATGATCTTTTTTGCCCATACCAATAGCGAACTGATCCATAATACCTGAATTCACACCGATAAATTTATTTTCAACTTTTTTACCAATTTTTACTAAATCTAACATTTCAAATGGTAAGTCAAATAAATCACGTAAAATAACCCCGGTTAATAGCTCAATCGATGCAGATGAAGAAAGCCCGGCACCGTTTGGAATATTTCCGTTATAGGCAATTTCAAAACCTGAATCAATTTTACCACCAGCTTCGATTAAGAACTTCACCACCCCTTTAGGATAATTGGCCCAATCATGCACTTTTTGATAGCTTAAATCTTCTAATTCAAATTCAATAATCCCTTTTTCTGGGAAGTTAGCAGAATATAATCGAATTTTTTGATCTTCTCGTTTTCGCGCTTGACCGTATGTACCAATTGTAATTGAAGCTGGGAAAACATGTCCCCCATTATAATCGGTATGCTCACCAATCAAATTAATCCGACCTGGTGCAAAGTAACTTCCAGTTGGTGCAACGCCAAATTGTTCAGTAAAGATTGCTTTTAATTCATTTTCCATTATGAACGCCTCACTTGCAAAATTTTTAGTAAATTTATTATAGTTTATTTACTAAATATTTTCAATAGCTTTCTCTCAAAAAAATTAAAGGCTTTCATTTTTTGTTAAATTCATGAGATATAAATGGAGTTATATATTATCTTTTGTTATAATAGAGGTAAGAAATAAATGAGGTGATTGCAATGAAAAAATTTTTTAGTGGATTTTTAACAGGTACTGCGGCAACTGTTTTAGCTGCGTTAGGTACGGCTAAATTGGTGAAAAAAGTTTATATTGAACCAATGGAAGAAAAAGAAAAAGAATTAGAAGAAAAACGACGTCGCGCACACCGAAAAAGCTTTGCAAGATAAGGTTGTGAGAAGGGTCGATTAGCTACAAGCAGCTAAGTTTGTCCGGAATGGCAGGAAAATCCATCACTTTTTAAGATTTTCCTAGACAGGCCGGCTTAGATGCGAGGTAGCTACCCTTCGAACACCGTCTATCTAGGTTGTGAGGCAATCGATACTCTCTAAAAAAAAGACGGTTTGTCATTTTCGACAAACCGTCTTTTTTATTCGTATTTCTTTCCTTTGGTTTTGCCTGTCCATCCTTCAAAACCATCTTTTAAAATAAAGATATTGTTGTAGCCGTTTTTGCGTAATTTTTTAGCAGCCCGGGTACTTAAAGCTGTACGGGTGTCATAAAGATATACAGGTTGGTCTTTACGAATGCTAGCCAAAGATTGCATCAACATTGGATAAGGAATACTACGTGCACCTAAAATATGTCCACTATCAAATTCATTTTTTTCGCGTACATCAATAATTTGTGCTTTACGCATCCCTTCTTTAAATTCATCTTCTTCTAATACTGTTGCGAATCGACGTGCCATATATTTATAGTACGCCCAATTCAAAATCAACGCTATTAAGATAGCAAGTAATATAATATTTACCCAAAATAAAACTGACATTGATTAGACCTCTTTCACACTTTCAATAAATTGTAAGGCTAAAGATGCTGCACCAATCACGCCCGCATCATTCCCTAATTCTGCTAATTTAATTTCTGTACTTTGACGTACTTGTGGGAAAGCAAATTCATGGAAATATTTTTCAACACGACTGCGTAAAAATTCACCCGCTGCTGAAACACCGCCGCCAATCACAATGCTCGCAGGATTAAGTGTATTTCCGATATTACCTAAAGCTAAACCAAGATAGTAACAAACTTGGTCCACTACTTTTAAGGCTAATGGATCATTATCGTTGGCTAATTCAAAGACATCTTTACTGGTGATATCTTGGCCATCATCCAAGCGACGTTTTAATTCTGAATTGCCAGCATATTCTTCAGCTAGTTTACGTGCAACACGAACAACCCCTGTAGCAGATGAAACTGTTTCTAGACAACCTTTCTTACCGCAAGTACATTCAAAGCCGTGTGGATCAACTGTTACGTGGCCGATTTCGCCAGCACAACCAGCTTTACCGTGTAATAGATTACCATCCATAATCACGCCACCGCCAACACCTGTTCCTAGTGTGACAAACACAACATCTGGATTATTATCACCGGCACCTTGCCAACGTTCACCTAAAGCCGCAACATTGGCATCATTATCTAAAGTAAACTTGATGCCCGTTCCTTTTTCGATTTGTTCACGAACAGGTTGTAATGTTTTCCAGTTTAAGTTGTAAGCACCGATGACCGTACCTGCTTCACGATCAACGCTACCTGGAGTCCCCATACCGATACCGATAAAGTCACTTGGTTTTAAGTCATATAAAGATAAATGATGATTAATTGATTCAATAATATCTGGTACGATATGGCTACCTTCGTCCAAGATATTCGTTGGGATACTCCATTTTTGTTGGATTTCCCCTGTTAATGTTAAAATTGCAAATTTAACCGTGGTACCGCCTAGGTCAATCCCGATTATTTTTTTAGCCATTTAAATTCATCTCCTCTACTTTCCTCAAGTGTGTGTTCGCGTTTTAATATCGCCCATGCAGTCAGATAGGTTTCCTTGTCAATCAGATGGCTGTCAAATAACTGTTTCACTTCCATGCTCATTAACTCGATATCATAAATCCGCTTACCTACATAGACATAAATGCCAAACTGTTTAAGCAACTGTTGCACATCATACAAAGTTTTCACCTGACACACTACCTTTCCATTATACTAGCAATTGATATTTTTTGAAACCATATAATAAGCAAAAAATGCATAAAAAGACAAAAATTAAGCCAAATAATACTTGTATAGATTTTCGATAGCTATCTTTTTGATAAGGCACCGCAATCGTTTGCCCTAAAACGAAGCCTCCTAGCACCCCGCCAATGTGTCCAAAGATATCAATGCCGTTTCCTACTAAGCCAAATGCAAGATTGATTCCGATTAAAATTAAATATTGTTGCGTTAGTTCTTTAAATCCAGGATAGTGCTTAAAGTGCATGCCCATCGCCACAAATGCCCCAAACACCCCAAATAAAGCAGTAGAAGCCCCAGCAGATGAGACGTTTACCTGATTAAAGGCAAAACTCGTCATATTACCTAAAATCCCACTCAATAAATAAATGGCCAGGAAACGCCAATGCCCATAAATCGCTTCAAGCTGTTGTCCCATATAATATAAAACCACTGAATTAAAGACAATGTGCATCAAGCCATAGTGAATAAAAATTGGGGTAACAAAACGCCAATATTCATGTAAGTAGGCAACAATTGGACCATACATGCTACCTAATTGCTTCACTGGTAAAAGGTACTCCAATAAAAATACGACCACTTGAATCGCAAATAAGGTGTAAGTAATAAAAGGACCGTTTCTATATTTTTCTAACATTTCTCCACCTCTCATCCAATAATGAGTTCACTAACTGGTACATCATAATCATCAGCTTGCCAATTTTCATTAAGCTGCTCTTTAAATACTAAGCTCAAGGTATCATGAGGGTAATTTGCTAAGTAACAATCAAAATAACCCCCACCATAGCCAATCCGATAACCATCTTTACGAAAGACGACTCCCGGTACAATTAATAAATCAATTTGTTCAGCTGTAACTTCATGACTACTATGAGGTTCTTCTACCCCAAATTTTGTCACGTAGTAGTCTGTCTTTTCAGTTACTTGATAAAAAATCATTTGGTGGTTTGCCAAACTTTTTGGTACGACTACTTTTTTTCCTTCTAGAAAAGCTTGTTGCATGACAGGTTTGGTATCTAATTCTAAATCCGTTGAACGAATCATGCCAATACAAGTAGCTGCTTGCCATTTAGGATGAGCAAATAGTTCTTGATAAATCGCTGCTTGACGTTGCTTTTTTTCAGTCGTGCACTCCCTTAATTGGCTTAAACGCTGCAATACTTGTTGTCTTAGGGCTTTCTTTTCCAATTGTTCACCAACCTTTTGAGCTTATCATACCCTTAAAAAAGAAAAAAAGCTAGAATGGTTTAACCCATCCCAGCTTACTTCAATTATTTTGTTTCACGGTGTAAAGTAACTTTTCTTTCACGTGGGCAATATTTTTGCTTTTCTAAACGATCTGGATTGTTACGTTTATTTTTGCTTGTTAAGTAGTTACGTTCTTTACATGAAGTACATTCTAAAGTAATGTTTACGCGCATGTTATTCCCTCCTCGTACTTGAATACTCTAAGAAATCTCTCAGACTGAATTATCATACCATGTTTAAAGAAAGATTGCTAGTCTTTTTCTAAAAAAATGTTAAGTAATTTTACTTGACGCTCGAAATTTTAATAGGCTTTCTTAGCTGCACCAGTCAAATAATTAATTTCATAGCCTTTTTCAGCATTATAGATAAAGACATGATAGCTAATTTCAGCTGTTTCGATACTTTTAGCTTGCATTTCTACGCCTCGACAAACAAGTTCATCGCCAACAAAAATAGGCTTCACTTGATAACGAACATGATTGCCAGTATTCTTCACATAGCTAGCTACCTGCTGTTCATAAATCGTCATATATTCTTGATTCATTAACTCTGTACCAGTAAATAAATTCTTCCAGTTAGCATCCTCACCTGTTAATTGATGGGCGATTAAATGGGAGCGATTATACAGAAACTCACCATTACTCATTTTCTTTTGCTTCCACCCGGTTGGATACACTTTTGAGATGTCGCCACGTTTTTCATGAGGCAGTAAATCTTTTCCTAACATCGCATTGGCCACACCAACACGATTTAAGTGGTCTAAATCACTAAACGTTTGCCAACTCCCATTTTTTAAGGACAAGTCTGCTTTGCTAAAAGTCGGCTGATTGTGATTGACTTGCAGTACCATTTCCCCACTAAAGATAGGAATTTGATCCGTATTGGCAATATTTTGAGCTTTAGTTGTTTGCGTAACTTCCACTTGATGATTATTTGATGTGGTCTGACTGGGTTGATCAAAAAAGACATACCATATCCCTACAATAACAATTAACAGAATCGTTGCTCCAAGACTGTGTTTTTTCTTCAAATGTTTCATCCTCGTATAATATATTTAAGGTTTTTATCTTCGAAATTGAAATAGGAAACCTTA
>SAMEA3387512__coassemble_927_pt1 | contig 38145 bp, 36 predicted proteins | sample SAMEA3387512__metabat2_high_PE_013 | metagenome-assembled genome bin SAMEA3387512 (sample SAMEA3387512) | Felis catus | biome: Faeces | place: United Kingdom | collected 2012 | reverse complement strand
GTGTTGTGCCTGAAGCGAAGCGAAAGGAATGAATTATAAAAATGAAAAAGTGTTTTTATAGGGTTGTTTGTTGGGATACTTATACTATACCTAGAAGTCGTGAATTTTTTGTGAAGAGAATAAGACGATTTTAAAAAGAATGAAAAAAAGCGTCTACGAATAACTATATCTTCCTATAGAAAAAAAAGCTAGTCAGACGTACCAACTAGCTCATAGAAAGGAGTTAAAATGAAAAAATGTTTAAGGGTTGTTTTATTGGGATGCTTTTATTATAGGTAAGAGTTGTGAAAAATATATGAACAAAACGCTAAGAAATCTTTGACTTTTATTAAAGGAAAGGTAAAAAGGCTGGAAAATCCCAACCTTTTTGCGTTTTATAATTTTTCTTTTATAAGATAGATGCCTAAACCAAGAATCAAACCAAATACTGCAGGCACAATCCAGCCCATACCAATACCAAAGAATGGCAAAGTATTTTTAGCAAATTCAATAATTTTTTGGGTTATACTAGCATTTTGAATCCACGCCGGCGAACTTTGTAGGCCATCGATTAATGCTGGAATAATTGTAAAAATCGTTACTGTTTGATAAACAATTGGATTATTTTTGAATAACGGTCCACTAACGCCTAATAGTACTAAGATAATGGCTAAAGGATATAGGAACATTAACACTGGCGTACTATAAGAAATGATGCTTGTTAAGCCGACATTCGCGATAATACATGGAATAATCGAAACACCAGCAATTAAAGTCGAATAACTTAAGCTTGGGAATAATTCGGCAAAAGTTTCAGAAAAGGCAGTTGTTAAGCCAATGGTTGTCTTCAAACAAGCCACGACAACGATTAATGCTAAAATGATACTTCCACCTATTCCTAAGTAGTAATGTGCGATTTGAGCTAAGGCAATACCACCATTTTCACTTAAGTCAAATTTACCCATGCTCATTGTTCCCATTAAACTTAAGAAAGAATAGATAATTCCCATTAATAGTACACTTACTGCACCTGATTTAAAGGTATCAGCGGTAATGGTGCTTTTTTTAGTGACGCCTTTATTTTTTAAGGTATTCACTACGATAATCCCAAAAGCTAAAGAAGCCAAGACATCCAAAGTGTTATATCCATTTTGGAAACCAGTAAAGAAGGCATGTTCACGATAGTTTCCAAGTACTGTGATATCATGAATATTAGCCATTGGTTTGACAAAGGACATCACGATTAAAATAGCTAAAAGTACTAAGAATAACGGATTTAAGAATTTCCCCACATAGTCTAATAGCTTACTTGGGTTGCGTGAAAACCACCAAGACAAAGCGAAAAATAGAATACTAAAAATTGCTAAGAATAAGGTCTTTTGGTTTTCCGCGACAAATGGGGTTAAGCCGATTTCAAAGGAAGTAGCTGCTAGACGAGGCATTGCAAAAAACGGCCCAATCACTAAATATAATGCAACGGTAAAGAAGTACCCATAACCTTTATGTACGCGTGAAGCTAAGTCAAATAAGCCATTTTCACCGGAAATCCCGATAGCAATAATCCCTAAGAATGGTAAACCGATTCCAGTGATTAAAAAGCCAATAATCGCTGGCCAAACATTGGCACCTGCTTCTTGTCCCATGTGCACAGGGAAGATTAAGTTTCCTGCTCCAAAGAATAATCCGAATAACATGGAACCAAGATACAAATAATCTTTTAATGATAATTTCTTTTCCATTTTAAACCTCTTTTCAAAAAGAATTGAATAAATTGTATCTAATTTCGTGAAAAATGACAATCCTATTTATTTTAGATAGAGTTAATTTTAATGATATTTTCATCAGATGTTAATAAAATGCGTTGATATCATTTGTATTACTATTTTTTATTCTCATTTGTCAAACGATGACACAACGTCTTAACTAAATATTCTGAGTTATTTATTAAATTAATGAAAAAAGACTAGCCAAATGCGACTAGTCTTACTTTACATCCGACTATTTATCGTTAAGGACACGATGTAAGAAGGCTTTGGTACGTTCTTCTTTTGGTGTATTGAAGATTTCCTCTGGGGTACCTTCTTCAGCGATAACTCCTTTATCCATGAAGATGACACGGTCAGAAACTTCCTTCGCAAAGGCCATTTCGTGGGTAACAATAATCATGGTTAAACCAGTTTTTGTTAAGTCTTTCATGGTTTTTAAAACTTCGCCGACCATCTCAGGGTCAAGTGCGGAGGTTGGCTCATCAAAGAGCATGACATCTGGATTCATAGAGACCGCACGCGCAATCGCCACCCGTTGTTTTTGCCCCCCTGATAATTGGGCTGGTTTTGCATTTAAAAAGCGGGACATACCGACTTTTTCAAGGTTTTCTAAGGCAATTTTCTTCGCTTCTTCACGATTTCTCTTTAATACCGTGACTTGTCCAGCAATACAGTTTTCCAATACATTCATATTATTGAATAGATTAAAGGATTGGAAAACCATCCCTAAATGAGTACGATATTTTGGTAAATCGTATTTTGGACTTAAGACATTTTCACCTTTATAAAGAATTTCGCCATCGGTTGGTTTTTCAAGTAAGTTGATACAGCGTAAAAGGGTGGATTTACCTGAACCAGAAGAACCGATAATCGTGACAATTTCCCCTTTTTTCACTGCTAAACTAACATCTTTTAAGACTTCATTATTTCCAAAACTTTTTTTCAAGTGGTTAATTTGAATAATTGCAGACATGTCTAAATCCTCCCTTATTTTTCTTCGTCCATTGGTACATAAGCGCTAGGTCCATCAATTTTCTTTTCCAATAAGCGTAATAAGCTTGTTGAAGTTAAGGTCATCACTAGATAAATCACAGCGACGATGGTGAACGTTTGGAAGAACATGTAGTTAGTTCCGGCACTTGTAGAACCTGCAAAGAATAAATCCGGCACACTGATAACACTTAACACCGCGGTATCTTTAATGTTGATGACTGTTTCATTACCAATGGCTGGTAAGATATTGCGCAATACTTGTGGTAAAACGACTTTCATCATGGTTTGACGGTGGTTCATACCGATAGCTTGTGCGGCTTCGAACTGACCTTTATCTACAGCGAAGATCCCTCCACGCACGATTTCGGTCATATAAGCCCCCGTGTTAATCGAAACAATCAATAGCCCGGCAACGACACGGTTTAAATCAATGTGAAAAGCTAGGGCCAAACCATAGAAGATAACCATCGCTTGTACCATCATTGGCGTGCCACGGAAAACTTCAACATAAATGGTAATAATCGCATTTAAAACTTTTTGGAAGAAACGCGCGACAGGATTTTCTGAAGTAGGTAGCGTTCTAAATACCCCGATTAATAAACCAATAATCGTTCCTACAAAGGTTGAGAAAATCGCGATTAATAAAGTCATGCCCGCCCCTTTAAGGAATAGGGTACCGTATTGACTTAAGATTTGTTTGAAAGTAGCGATTAAACCAGTATCTTCATTTTCATCAGTTGAAGATGGTTGGTTTTCAATCGCAGCATCCATTAATTTGGTGCGCTCTTTAGCAGAAATAGTCGCTAAAATTTGGTTAACTTTTTGTACATCGCTATCTCCTTTACGCATCCCGACAGCGACTTGTACATCTTCTGGATTGGTTTTGAAGCCTTTATCATCGGCGAATTCAATCATTTTGAAATCTTTATTGACATTGCTTGCAGTGACGCCTTCTGGTCTTTCGCTCACATAACCATCAATAATTCCTGAAGCCAAGGCCACACGCATGCTTGAAAAATCTTTTGAAGCTTGTTGTTTTTGGACATCTGGGATTTGATCGATGACTGAGTAGTGGAAAGTATTCAATTGGGCAGTAATTTTTGCCCCTTTGAAATCTTCAATCGACTTAGCATTGGCATATTTCCCATTTTTTTGCGTGACCATAACTAAGTGTGATTCATAGTAAGGGTCAGTAAAATCAATTTGTTTGGCACGTTCAGCAGTTGGACTCATCCCTGCAATAATTGCATCTAATTTGCCAGATTGTAAGGCAGGAATTAGCCCATCCCAAGAAGTAGGGACAATCACTAATTTTTTGCCTAAGCCTTCTGCAATGCGTTTGGCAATTTCGACATCATAACCGCCAGCATAGGCATTTTTTTGACCAGCGATTTCGACTGCATCATGTTTATCGTTAGTTTGTGTCCAGTTAAATGGCGCATATCCAGCCTCCATTCCGACTCTAAATTCATTGGCAGGAGTTTTATCATCGGCAAATACTGGTAAACTAGTGACAAATAGTGTAATTAGTGTCAGTAAAAAGAATAAGCCTGCACGTTTTTTCATTTGAAATTCCTCTTTTCTTCTTTTTTTGAATAATTTCACTTATTAAGAAGTACTTGCATAATGAAAGGCAAATTCACTGCATCTTCTAGTTAAACAAAAAAGCAGCCCTTTCTATGCTTAGAAAACGACTGCTGAAATGACTACAATCCTTTTCACTAAACATAGCTCATCTTAGAAATCTAAGACAGTGTGCAAATTATTCACTTGCACCCCAACACATTCTTTCAAGCAATAAAGAATGGTTTCGGCAGTATTTCCTAGACTTACTTCCACGTCTTGCTTGACTCCATAAGCTTAATAAATCCTGCGACCTCTACTTTTTAAGTGAAGGAAACTATTCAATTAATTCTTTTATAGGGTAGTAGAAAAGTTGTGTTTTGTCAATAGAAATGTAAAGCAAATTTTCATCTAAACGTTTTCATGAAGGGGAGATTATTTTTTTGAAATTTCTGTCAAGATAGATAATCAATGGTATAATAAGAGAAAAGAAGAGAAAGTAGGGAGTAAGATGGTAGCAATTACGATAAAAGATGCAGTGGAAATGATTCAACAAGCCAAACATATTACTTTTCTAACCGGAGCGGGGGTGTCGACGGCTTCAGGGATTCCGGATTATCGCTCGTTAAAAGGTGTGTATCACGGATTAGATCAACCAGAATATTTATTGAGTCATACATGTATGCTACGAGAGCCAGAAAAGTTTTATGAATTTGTCCAAAAATTGTATCATCCTGATGCGAAACCTAATGTCATTCATGAAAAAATTGCAGCAATGGAAAAAGAGAAAGATTGCTGGGTGGTTTCTCAAAATATTGATGGGCTACACGAAAAAGCTGGTAGTCAACATTGTGTAAACTTTCATGGCAATATTTATGACTGCTATTGTCGCAAATGTCATCAAAAAGTTGATTATCAAGATTATATGCAATCAGATGTGCATCGTGATTGTGGGGGCCAAATTCGTCCCGGGATTGTACTATATGAAGAAGGTTTTACCCAAGATGTGTTGGATAGTGCGGTCAATGCGGTGAGAAATGCGGATTTAATCGTGATTGTGGGGACGACTTTCCAGGTACACCCATTTTGCGATTTAATCCATTACAAACGGTCAGATGCTAAAGTTTTGGTGATAAATCAGACGGACATCTATTTACCAATCCAAGCATTTATGTTACAAAAGAATGCAGTAGAAGTATTTGAAAAATTATAAGAAAAAGGTGATGTTGTGAGAACAGAAAAAGAGAAAATGATTGCTGGCGAGTCTTATTTTTCAGGAGATGCCGAGTTAGTCGCAGATCGCAAACACGCAAGAAAAATGATGCGTGCAATAAATCAAGAGACAGATGGCAAAAAACGCAGCGAATTATTGAAACAAACCTTTGGCAAAACTGCACAAAATCTATATATGGAACCTAATGTGCATTTTGATTATGGGTATAATATTTCTGTGGGTGAGAATTTTTATGCCAATTTTAATGCGGTGTTGTTAGATATTTGTCCGATAACGATTGGCGATAATTGTATGTTAGCGCCAAATGTTCAATTATACACAGCCTATCATCCAATTGACCCTGTTGAACGAAATAGCGGTTATGAAAATGGTGCGCCGATTACCATAGGAGATAATGTGTGGATTGGTGGCAATTCGGTGATTTTACCAGGAGTGACGCTAGGGGATAATGTCGTTGTCGGTTCAGGTAGCGTAGTGACTAAGAGTTTTCCAGATAATGTAGTGATTGCGGGAAATCCTGCGAAAATACTTAAAGAAATTCCTAAGAAAGTGGAAGAATCTGTTGAAAATCTTGATGACTTACGTAAAAAAATTGACCAAATTGATTGTCAAATCGTGAAATTATTGGAAAAACGGATGGATGTGGTTTCGTCAATTGCGGACTATAAAGTAAAGAAACAATTACCAGTTTTAGATAGTAATAGAGAAAAATCTTTATTAGAAAAAGTGTCCAAGTTGGTCCATAAAGAAGAATATCAAGCAACCATTCGTGATAGCTTTGGTGATTTAATGAAGCATTCAAAAGATTATCAAATGGAACGTATGGGGGGAAAAGACAATGATTGAAGGTAAAAAACGAAGAGAAATTATTTTAGAGGAGTTATCTAAAGCTACCAAAAATGTGAACGCCACACAATTAGCAGAAAAATTTGGTGTGAGTCGCCAAATCGTGGTAGGCGATATTGCTTTGTTGCGAGCGAGCGGCATAGATATTGTTTCTAATTCTAGAGGTTATCGCTTAAACAAAAAATCTACTGGTTTGTTAGAAACAAAATTGGCGGTAAAGCATCGTCCTGATCAAGTGGAAGAAGAATTACGACTAATTGTTGAAAATGGGGGTACCGTGGTTGATGTGATTATTGAACATGAACTATATGGTGAAATCAAAGGGACTGTGGATATCAAAAATGACGATGAGGTAACGGCCTTTTTAAATAAGGTAGAACAAGCACATGCAACTTTGCTTTCTAGCTTAACAGATGGCATCCATTTACACACCATTCAGTATCCAGACGAAGAAACCTTAGTCAAGATTAAACAAGCCTTATCACAAGCAGGCATCTTACTGGAAGAAAATGAATAATGATAAAAGAGACGCTCAAATCACTATTGGTTTGAACGCCTCTTTTGGTTTATTCTAAAACTAATACATCTTTATCTAAGCTAAATGGGTTTTTTGCATTAATATGATCATAGAACATGACACCGTTTAAATGGTCGATTTCATGTTGCACGACGATGGCTGGATAATTTTTTAAACGAATCTTTTGTGTCTCACCATTCATATCGGTATAAGTCACAGTGACGCGTGCATGGCGGACCACATATCCAGGTACTTCGCGGTCAACGGATAGACAACCTTCACCATCTGCTAGGCAAGCATCTTGGACAGAGTGACTGACGATTTTAGGATTATACATGACGGTTTCTAAAATTGGTTCTGGTTTTTCTGGATTATTACTAGGCACTAAAAGCGCGATGATTCGCTTTTTAATGTCTAATTGGGGGGCAGCCAAACCAACACCACCACGTAATTCATATTTTTCAGCCATTTCAGGATCTTGGCTATTATGTAAAAACTCTAACATATCTTTACCTAACTGGATATCTTCTGCTGTTAAAGGGACAGGCACTTCATCACAGACAGCACGCAAAGTAGGGTTACCTTCACGAATAATATCTTTCATTGTTAACATCTAAATGCTTCACTTCCTCAATTTTTTTCTAATAAGTATTCTATCATAGCTTGATTTTTTTTACCAATCGCACAAATGTTTCTTAAATTTTCTAAAGTTTTCAAAATTATCTAAATATTTTATTTTTTTAGAAAAAAGATGCAATGAATGGTTGACCGATGAATTTAGCTATTGTTATAATTATTAAAACAAAGGAGGATTAAAGTGAATTTACCTCAAGCTTTTATCGATAAATATCAGCACTTACTTGGTGATGAAGCCGAGACGTTTTTGACAGCTTTAACTCAAGAAGAAGTGCAAAAAGGATTTCGCCTCAATCCATTAAAGCCCCATGCTAAGGAAATGTTGGCCAAGTTTGATGGTCGTACCTTACCACAAGCTCCTTTTGCTAAGGATGGCTACGTAGGCGAAATCAGTGGAAAATCTATCTTGCACCAAGCAGGCTATGTCTATTCTCAAGAAATTAGTGCCATGATTGTTGCCAGTGTCGCAGATGTCCAACCTGGTCAACGTGTACTAGATTTATGTGCGGCCCCTGGTGGAAAATCGACACAGCTCGCCGCAAGTTTAGCCAACCACGGTTTATTAGTGGCGAATGAAATCTATCCAAAGCGGGCAAAGATTTTAGCTGAAAACTTAGAACGTTGGGGTGCCCAAAATACAGTAGTCACCAATCACGCACCGGCCGAATTGGTTGACTTTTTCCCACAATTTTTTGATACGATTGTCATTGATGCGCCTTGTTCAGGTGAAGGCATGTTTCGTAAAGATGAAGAAGCTATCCAACAGTGGCAAGCAGATACCCCAGAAATGTGTGCCACACGTCAAAAAGAAATCTTGGACGCAGCGGTACGGATGTTAAAGAAAGACGGCATGCTCGTTTATTCGACTTGTACCTTTGCCCCAGAAGAAAACGAAGAAATGGTTAGCTTCTTGGTAGAAAATTATCCATTTGAAATTGTGCCATTATCGGTTGCAGGGACCTCACCTGGCCGTAGTGAGTGGGGAAGTGTGCCGCATTTAGAAGATACGGTGCGAATTTGGCCACATTTAAATGAGGGTGAAGGACATTTTGTGGCGAAATTACGATTAACAGAAGCCGTTATTTCTAATGGTGTACCGAAACAAAAGACAAAGAAAGCCAAAAAAGGGAAAAATACGTCAAATAATGGTTTGAACAAAGAACAGCAAAAAGTGATGTACGATTTTACCAAACGCTGGCCTCTGCCTTTTGAGGGGAAGCTAGTTCCTTTTAAGGACAATTTGTGGCTTTTACCGCAAGAGATGATAAGCTTAGAAAAATTAAAAGTACTGAAACCAGGCTTACAATTAGGGGTATTTAAGAAAAACCGTTTTGAGCCAGCATTTGCTTGGACGATGGCAATCGAGGATGTTTCGGCTTATCCTAGTTGTCAGATTACTTTGGAAGATTGGCAACGTTATGTACGCGGCGAAACGATTTTGAAAGACGGCAACCAAGGCTGGGTCGTGCTAGTTGTTGATCAAGTTCCTGTAGGTTTAGGCAAACAAGTCCAAGGAGTCGTTAAGAATTTCTATCCTAAGGGCTTACGTTTTCAACCATAAATGAAGCAACTCTCCAAAATCAGCGGAGGGTTTGCTTTTAAACTAAAATTGATTGAATTGTTTGAAAAATAAAAACAATCAAGCAAATTTAAAGGAGAAACATATTGGAGAAAAAATTAAGTTTTAAAGAAATATTTTTTATCGGATTGATGATTTTTTCGCTTTTCTTTGGGGCGGGAAATCTGATTTTTCCAGCAGAATTAGGAGCCAAAGCCGGCGAATCAGTCTTTTCTGCAATGGGCGGATTTTTAATTACGGGTATTGGTTTACCGACGATTGGCTTATTATCGCTCGCCTTTGTCAGTAAAAAAGGGCAACCTGAAGATATCGCCATCAAAGTACATCCCATTTTTGCCTTATTATTAACCTGCGTGACGTATTTGGCAATCGGCCCCTTGTTTGCTGCACCACGAACAGGCTTAGTTTCCTTTGAGATAGCGGTCGTGCCGTTTTTACCTAGTGGCCCAAAAGCCTTGTTTTTATTCTTGTTTAGCATTCTCTTTTTTGGGATTGTTTATTATTTATCCCTTTATCCGAATCATTTTGTGGATCGTTTTGGCAAATTAATTACGCCGTTTTTATTAGTCATATTAGGCTTATTTATTGTTACTAGCTTTTTGCATCCCATTGCCAAAGAAGCTAAGCCAAGTGGCAATTATGCGACTTTACCTTTTGCCACGGGACTTAAACAAGGTTATTTGACGATGGATACGATTGTTTCTGTCATTTTTGCAACACTGATCATGAATGCGACCAAAGCGATGGGAATCAAGAGTGCTAAACAAACGCGAATGATTATCTTAAAAGCTGGTTTAGTATCAGCCACTTGTTTAGGAATCATTTATTCCGGGATTGCGATGATTGGTGCAACAAGCGGAATGAGTCAACACGTCAATGGTGCGGTGATTTTATCAGCGATTAGTCATCATTATTTTGGTAACTTTGGAAACATTTTATTTGGAGTGGTGGTATTATTGGCGTGTTTACCTACAGCATCAGGTGTATTAACTGCTTGTTCGTGGTATTTCAACCGTTTATTCCCACAAGTGAGTTATAAGCAATTTCTGACGGCATTTACTTTATTTAGTGCTGTTGTCGCAAATATCGGCTTGGACCAACTGATTAAAGTGTCGATTCCAGTCTTAAATTTCATTTATCCGATTATGATTGTATTAATCTTGTTAGGATTTTTAAGTAAAGTCATCTATTGTAGTCAAGGAATGTATGTGGGGGCTGTGTTATTCACTTCAATTATCGGCTTAAATGATGCCTTTAAAGCGATAAATCCTCAGCTTGATTTCTTGAGTTGGCTTGCTTTGCCATTGAGTAATCTTGGCTTTAGTTGGGTCGTGCCAGCAGTACTTGGCGGATTGCTTGGCTTTCTTTATAGCAAGTGGCGTCAACGTAAAACCCCTGTTTATCAACAAGCAAAACAAACAATCAATAATTAACAGCAATATAAACGTTTGAACAAAAAAAGCGGAGATCACCATCAAAGTGACCTCCGCTATTTGTTTTATAGCTATTCATTATTTTTCTTCTTCGTCTTCTGGCACTTTATTATCCAAGTCGGTACGTACAATTAAGACATCACAAATTGCATGACGGATAACATATTCAGATACAGAACCGATAAATAAACGTTCAACTGCATTTAAACCAGTAGCGCCTAGCATGATTAAATCTACTTTTTCGCTTTCAGGTAATTCTTTGGCAATCACTGATTTAGGAGAACCGTATTCGATAATTGTTTTGACTTGATTTACCCCTGCTTCACTAGCAGCTTTTTGATAATCAGCCAAGGTTTGTTTAGCCATTTCACTTGCTTGTTCCATCATCATACCATCTAAAGAAGAGATTGTTTGGAAAGCACGCGTATCAATGACATGGACTAATAACAATTCAGAATCATTCCGTCGTGCAACATTCACCGCCTTTTGAAATGCCAATTCTGCCTCTTTGGAACCATCTACAGCGACCATAATTTTTTTATATTCTTGCAACATAAGAATCATCCTCTCTGTTATATCTACCTTTATTTTAAAACAAAAAAAGCGATTTGTCACAAAATTTCTATTATATTTTTAAGTTTTTTGCTAAAAAAGAAGAGAAAACCCCACTTAATATAAAAACAGCAATAATAAAACAAATACTAAAGAAGCGATCATTCATAAAAGTGCAGACAATCCCTAGAATACCACCGATTACAAAAAATTTACCATAATCACTTAATACAGAAGCTAAATCTTCTTTAGGTTTTAAAAATTGTAAGGCAATCGTTGTTTTGAAAATTAAGAAATAACCAATCACTAATAATAGCGAGGCCATGATAAATAATAAGATTTGGATTAACATGAACTATTTTCCTTTCGATTTTGATATTTTTCACAGCTTTATTATACTCAATTTTGGCAAGAAAAAAAGCCTGACAATAAAGCCAGGCTCAACCTATATTGGTTATCATGGGTACTATCCGTAGATGCCGTTTTTTATCCCGAGGTATTGATCCCGCAAACTAGCAGGTGGGCTCTTCTATCTATCCTTTGAACTACCAAATGAAAAGGCATGTTACCCGCATAGATTCAATTAGATCCCAATAAATCAATAACAATGTTCGGTCAACACACTAAAGGGAGAATTCGCACATCACAGATTTCCCATAACTAATACTAGCATAGTTTTTCAATGAGTGCAAGTGAAACACCTAAAAAATGAGAACGTTTTCTAAAAAGAACTATACTCGTTATTAGATAACTTATTAATGTTGCTTCCATTCTTGGATTTGTTGATATCTCATGGCTAAGGCTTTTTCGTATTTGCCACTTGTTTTTGGTTGATAGTAATGACGATGCACAAGATTGTTTGGCAAGTACTGTTGGTTCACCCATTGATTTGGATAGTCATGAGGATACTTATAGTCTACCCCACGATTTAATTTTTTCGCCCCTTGATAGTGACTGTCGCGTAAATGATCTGGCACATCGCCTGCTTTCCCACTTCTGACATCGGCTAAGGCAGCATCAATGGCGCTAATAGCTGAATTGGATTTAGGAGATAGACACAAATCAATCACAGCATTGGCTAAAGGAATTCGTGCTTCAGGAAATCCTAGTTTTTCAGCAGCTTGGATTGCAGAAACAGTACGGGCAGCGGCTTGCGGATTTGCCAGGCCTACATCTTCATAGCCAATGACCATTAACCGCCGACAAATAATGGGTAAATCCCCAGCTTCGATTAACCGTGCCAAATAGTGCAGGGCCGCATCTACATCGCTCCCTCGGATAGATTTTTGTAGGGCGGAAATCACATCATAATGGGCATCTCCGTCTTTATCATGGGTCAATGCTTTCTTTTGTAGGCAAGACTCAATAATCTCTAAGGTAATTTCAATCTTTCCGGTAGCTTCATCGACGGGGGTGGATTTGACGGCTAATTCTAGCCCATTTAAGGCACTTCGTAAATCGCCATTGGTTACCCGTGATAGATGAAGTCGGGCGTTTTCTGCTAGATGGACGGGATATTCGCCCAATCCTTTTTCAGTATCTGCTAATGCTCGGTCAATCGCTGCTAAAATATCTTCTTGGGTCAATGGTTTTAACTCAAAAATTTGACAACGACTACGAATGGCTGGGTTGATGGAAATATAAGGATTTTCAGTTGTTGCGCCAATCATAATAATGCGACCATTTTCTAGATGAGGCAATAGAAAGTCTTGTTTGGTTTTATCTAAACGGTGAATTTCGTCCAAGAGTAAAATTACCGTACCACTCATTTTGGCTTCTTCTGCAACGATTTGTAAATCTTTTTTGCTGTCAGTCGCGGCATTTAGCATACGAAAGGCATACTTGGTCGTTCCGGCGATGGCTGAGGCAATACTTGTTTTTCCTGTGCCTGGGGGTCCATATAAAATCATAGAGGATAGCATTTTAGCTGTAATCATTCGGTCAATAATTTGTCCTGGTCCCACGAGATGCTTTTGCCCAACGACTTCGGATAATTGAGTGGGGCGCATGCGATAAGCTAATGGTTTCATACGATACATCCTCTCTATCAAAAAATGCTTTGCTTACATAGTATAGCATTATCTGCGCAAAATAAGCTAGTTGAAACATTTTTTTGCGCAAATGATGGTTTTAGCTATGATTTAGTAAAAGAATTGTGTATGATGAAAGTGATGGAAATTATTCAGAAAAGAGGGAAATCAGTGGCCAAAGAAGATATTTTAACTTTTTTAGACCAACAAATTGATCAAAAAGTGACCGATTATGATGTTGCATTAGATTGGAATACTAAAAACCATACGATAGAAATCATTTTTCGCCTATATTTAGCAAGCAATGAAGAGTTAGCTGGTGAAGAGGAAGTCGAAGCGATAGAATTTGAAGATGGGATTTTACTTTACACTGAAAAATCTCAATTTGATGCAAATGATTACTTATATACAATGCCTTTTGAGCGTAAAAAAGGGATTGAAAGTACGACTTTAGCGGGTCTGGTTACGTATTTAAATGAAGTATTAGACCAAGGCATGTCTGATATTTTCGACTTTTTAGAAGACGAAGAAGCTGAAGTGTTTGAATTAACTTTTGATGAAGCTAGACTACAAGAAATCATTGAAAATGAAGGATCTGCTCGTTGGATTCCTTATCCTAAATTTTAAGAAGGTGAAAAGATGAAGTGGAATGAAGTAAAAGTCACAACAGAAAGTGAAGCAATCGAAGCGGTGTCTAATATTTTAATGGAGGCCGGTGCCAGTGGCGTAATGATTGAAGATAGTTTAGATATCGAAAATTATAAAACAGATGCCTATGGAGAACTATTAGACAAAGAAAACTATGAAATGATTACAGAAGGGGCGGTTGTTACGGCATATTTTCCTGAAACAACCTTCTTACCTGAAATTATGCCAACCATTCAAGCCAGAATTGCGCAATTGGCTGAATTTGGTTTAGCCATTGGTAAAAATGAAGTCGAAATTTCTGAAGTATCTGAGGAAAATTGGGCGACGGCGTGGAAAAAATATTATCATCCTGTGCAAATTAGTCGCTTTTTAACGATTGTCCCAAGCTGGCAAGACTATCAAGCAACCCATCCAGAAGAAAAGATTATCACTTTAGATCCAGGAATGGCCTTTGGTACAGGGACACATCCGACGACTCGCTTAACGTTACAAGCTTTAGAAGTGACCTTACATGGAGACGAAACGGTACTTGATGTGGGGACAGGCTCAGGTGTGTTAAGTATTGCAAGTAAATATTTAGGGGCAAAAGAGGTCCATGCCTTTGACTTAGATGAAGTAGCGGTTAGAGCAGCTAAAGAAAATATGGACTTAAATCCGATTGCCAGTGATGTTAAGGTAAGTGCCAATGATTTGCTAAAAGGAATCGAAACCCAAGCGGATGTTATCGTGGCCAATATTTTAGCAGATATTATCGTCTTAATGTTAGAGGATGCGCATCGTTTGTTAAAAGATACTGGGCATTTGATTATCTCTGGAATTATCGAAGCCAAACGCGAAATGGTCTTAGCTTCATGTGAGAAGGCAGGCTTTGTCGTGGAACAACAATTGAACCAAAAAGACTGGTATGCGATTATTTTGAAAAAAGACTTGGGTGAAGATTAATGCAAAGATATTTTGTTGATACCCCTTATCAAGTACAAGAAAGCTATCAGGCAACCAAGGAAATGTATCATCATATGGTGCACGTGATGCGGATGAAAGTTGGCAGTCAAGTCTATCTAGCTTTTAGCGACCAACAAGTCATTATGGCACAAATTAGCGAAATCACCCCAGATACGTTGACTTTGGTGGAAGTGGCTAAAGAAGAACAAGCAAAAGAATTACCTGTTCATATTACCATTGCTAGTGGCTATCCAAAAGGTGATAAGCTAGAGTGGATTGTCCAAAAAGCGACAGAACTAGGTATGGCAGAGTTGATTGGCTTTCCAGCAGCTAGTTCGGTTGTGAAGTGGAATGATAAAAAATTAGCTAAAAAACAAGAACGTCTCGAAAAAATTGCCCAAGAAGCTGCAGAACAATCGCATCGTCAAGTCGTACCTAAAATTGATTTGTTGGAACACTTTACAGATTTATTAAAACGCGCAGCTGAATATGATCACATTGTTATTGCTTATGAAGAATCGGCCAAACAAGGCGAAGATAGTCAATTGGTGCAAGTCTTTCAACAGCTTGCCACTAATGAGAAGCTTTTAGCGATTTTTGGTCCAGAAGGGGGCATTACTCCTGCGGAAATCGAGCAATTTAAGCAACTAGGCGGCAAATGCTGTGGATTAGGGCCAAGAATATTACGCACGGAGACTGCACCTTTATATCTTTTAGCAAGCAGTAGTTTCTTTTTTGAATTGATAAACCAAGAAAAGTGAGTGAATAAGATGCAACAAGCAATTACAAAGTTAGAAGCAGCACTGACAGAAAATGAATTTGTCTCTGTTCCGAATATGAATGTAGCACAAATTCGTTATATCTATGGTTCATTAAATCTATTTTATTTAAACCAAATTGTGCAAAAGGAAGTGGAGCAAGCAGCTGCATTTGACCCTGAGGAATTGATGATGGCCTCGGCATTTGGTGATATGGTGGTGGAATTAATTCAGATTAATCATACTTTAGGCCTGCCTTCTTTAAGTGAGTATCAAGTGAAGGAAACCTACTTCTTCATTAATGATATGTTTGAGTTATTTAATCGGGCGGATGAGGCAATTTATCAACTTTCAAGTCAAATCATTCATAGTAAGACAACACATGAACCATTAGATCAAGCTTTGTTAACGGATATGTTTGATTTGTTGGCTAGTTTAGCTCATTACTGTGGCTTTTCATTTAAGAATTCTTTGCAGATGGCTGTGGATGAGTTTATTGAATTTTTATTATAATTTTTGCTGAGTATTTGATGCTTTTTTAGTGTCAGATGCTCTTTTTTTAGGTTAAATAGATAGCTAAAATCGAAAAAAATAAGATAAAAGCGCTTGAATAGTCGTCTTTCATTGTAATGGATGGAATTTTTTTGCTATAATGGTAGAAAATCAAGCGAGGTGAGTGAAATGGCAAAAGATATCGTACTTTCAGGGCCAAGTGTCATCAAAATGGTTGCAGATTACATGAGCGAAGAAGAAACCGCCTTTGTACAAAAAGCTTTAGATTATGCGACGAAAGCCCATGCCCATCAATTTCGTAAATCAGGCGAGCCATACATTATTCATCCGATTCAAGTAGCTGGACTTTTAGCGGAATTACATATGGATCCACATACCGTTGCCACAGGATTTTTACATGATGTTGTAGAAGATACGGATGTGACTTTAGAAGATTTAGAAAGAGACTTCGGTAAAGATGTGGCGATGTTAGTCGATGGCGTCACGAAATTAGGTAAAATCAAATATAAATCTCATGAAGAACAATTAGCAGAAAATCACCGCAAAATGTTAATTGCGATGGCCAAAGATTTGCGGGTTATCATGGTAAAATTAGCGGACCGTTTGCATAATATGCGGACGTTAAAACATTTAAGAGAAGATAAACAACGCCGCATTGCACAAGAAACTTTGGAAATCTATGCTCCATTGGCTCACCGTTTAGGGATTAGCCGGATTAAATGGGAGTTAGAAGACCGGGCCTTACGTTATATTAATCCTAGTCAGTATTATCGTATCGTTCATTTGATGCAGACCAAGCGCGATGAACGAGAAGCCTACATTGCTGAAGCGGTAGAAGAGATTCGTTTAGCGACGGAAGAACTAGAGATTTATGCCGAAATTTATGGTCGACCAAAACATATTTATTCGATTTATCGTAAAATGGTCGATAAAAAGAAACAATTTGATGAAATTTACGACTTATTAGCGATTCGTGTGATTGTGGATTCCATCAAGGATTGTTATGCGGTGTTAGGGAGTATCCATACCAAATGGAAACCGATGCCAGGTCGTTTTAAAGATTATATTGCGATGCCTAAAGCTAACATGTACCAATCCTTGCATACAACAGTCATCGGGCCAAAAGGAAATCCACTCGAAGTGCAAATCCGTACCCATGAAATGCATGAAATTGCTGAATTCGGGGTTGCGGCACACTGGGCATATAAACAAGGAAAAACTGATAAAGTCAAACCAGACAGCATGACCAAACAAGTGGGTTGGTTTAAAGAAATTTTGGAACTCAAAGATGAAAGCTATGATGCCTCTGAATTTATGGAAGGGGTCAAAGGTGATATCTTTAGTGATAAGGTCTATGTCTTTACTCCTAAAGGCGATGTGACTGAGCTGCCTCAAGGTTCTGGCCCACTTGATTTCGCTTATAGTATCCACACTGATATTGGAAATAAGACAGTTGGTGCGAAAATCAACGGGAAAATGGTGCAACTTGACTACAAATTGAAAAATGGCGATATTGTCGAAATTTTGACTTCACCTAATTCATTTGGGCCAAGTCGTGACTGGTTGAAATTCGTGGCGACATCTAAGGCCAAAAATAAGATTAAACGCTTCTTTAAAGTCCAAGATCGCGATGAAAATATCGAAAAAGGGCGTGAAATGGTCAGCAAGGTTATTCAGGATTTAGGGTTTGTACCGAAAGAAATCTTGACCAAGGCTAAAATTCAAGAGGCGATGTCACGGTTTAATTACCATTCTGAAGAAGACTTATATGCAGCAGTCGGTTTTGGCGAAATGAGTGCCACGACTTTTGTGAATCGTTTGACCGAAGAAGAACGCAAACAACAACAGGAAGAAAGACAAAAGCAAGAAGTAGAAGATTTATTGACCAATCCAGTGAAAAAAGAGCCTGAAAAGATGAAAGTGCGTCATGAAGGCGGCATTGTCATTGAAGGGGTCAATAATCTACTTATTCGTTTGAGCCGTTGTTGTAATCCGGTGCCAGGCGATGAAATTGTTGGTTATATCACCAAAGGACGTGGGGTGTCGATTCACCGAGCAGACTGTCCAAATGTCCGTCATGCCGTTGACTTTGAAAACCGCATGATTGAAGTAGAATGGGAAGATACTGCAGTCATGAATATGGAATTCGATGTTGATTTGGAAATTCATGGCTTCAATCGTAACGGTTTATTGAATGACATCTTACAAACCGTTAACTCTATGACGAAACAATTGAGTAGCGTAGAAGCGAGATCGAATAAGGAAAAAACAGCCACCATTCGTCTAACTTTACGTATTCAAAACTTAAATCATTTGAAATCAATTGTCGATAAAATCAAACAAATTCCCGATGTCTATTCGGTACGTCGGATGAAAGGATGAGTCCATGCGCGCGGTAATTCAACGAGTCAGCCAAGCAAAAGTAGTCGTGGATGACAACACAGTAGGTCAAATTGGTAAAGGTTTTATGATTTTACTTGGTGTCCATGAACAAGACACACAAGCTGATGTCGATTATTTAGTAGGTAAAATCAGCAAACTTCGCGTCTTTGAAGATGATCAGCAAAAAATGAATCGTTCTATCATTGATGTCGGTGGGGAAATTTTGAGTATTTCTCAATTCACCTTATTTGCGGACACTAAAAAAGGCAATCGACCAAGCTTTGTGCAAGTGGCCAAACCCGATACAGCCATTCCTTTATACGAGGCTTTTAATGAAGGATTGCGTCAGGTAGGCATTCCGGTTGAAACGGGAATTTTCGGTGCCGATATGAAGTGTCACCTCGTCAACGATGGCCCCGTAACGATCATCATTGACAGTCAAAACAAATAAATACAATAAAAATGGTAGTGATCCGCACAGAAAAAGTGTGGTCGCTACCGTTTTTTTATACTCTTTGTTTTTCTACTTTTTTGTAGGTGTTTTTCGTGATAAAATGACGTTGAGAGAGTGACGAAAGGGGTTTAGTAATGATAGAGTATACACTTGAAAATGAGATGGAGCAAAGATTAATTCATCAATTAACAAATGGAATTAGCCAATGGAAATACCGTGGGGATATTCATACAGAAGCAGAACTATGGAAAAATTTCTTTAAGATATTAGAATCAAATAATACTAAAGCGTTAAATGATCATCCCTTAACAGCTCAAGAAAAAGAACAAATCAAAAACCAATTGATGTTTCCTAACTTTTATGAAGCAGCTAAATGGATTGCTGGTGAAAATGGTATCGCAAAAGTACAAGTCCAACGTGAAGATGCAAGTCTAGGCACTATCCGTCTAGAAGTATTGCATCGAAATCATGTTGCTGGAGGAAAATCGGTCTATGAAGTGGTTAATCAAGTCGTACGTCAAAATCAGCGTGACCGCAGACTAGATGTGACTTTGTTAATTAACGGATTGCCGATGATTCATATCGAGTTAAAGAATCATTCTGCACCATTTATGGATGCTTTTCGTCAAATTCGTAAATATGACCGTGAAGGAATGTTTCGTGGAATTTATTCGGCTTTACAAATGTTTGTTGTATCAAACAGTGTAGAAACGAAATATATCGCGGCAGCTAAGGACGGAAAAATTAATGAACAATTCTTAACTGGTTGGGTGGACAAAAATAATCATCCGGTCAAAGATTTAGTTTCATTTACCGAACATGTCCTTTCAATCCCTAGGGCTCATGAGATGGTGATGCAGTATTCAGTGATTGATGATGAGAAAAAAGCATTAATTATTTTACGTCCTTACCAAGTACATGCGATTGAAGCAGTGAAACAAGCTAGTCGTGAGCAAAAAAGTGGCTATGTCTGGCATACGACTGGTTCGGGTAAAACGTTGACGAGTTATAAAGTGGCACGAAATTTATTACAAGAACCAACTATTAATAAAACAATCTTTATCGTGGATAGAAAAGACTTAGATCAGCAAACAACTTCTAGCTTTATGAGTTATGCAGCGAATGATACTGTAGATATTGATGAAACTGAAAATACGGATCATTTGGTTAAACGTCTTTCTTCAGATGATCAAACCGTGGTTGTGACGACGATTCAAAAAATCAATACCATGTTGCGAAAATTCGCAGATGGAAAATATGTACGAGAAGCAAATAAGATTAAAGATAAAAAAGTGGCTTTTGTTGTGGATGAGTGCCACCGCGCAGTTACGCCACAAGCACAGCATCATATTAAACAATTTATGCGTAATTCTCTTTGGTACGGATTTACTGGTACACCGATTTTTGCGGAGAATAAGCGCGAACAGATAGGTGATTTAGCACAAACAACGGAAGAACAATACGGTGAAAAGTTACATGCTTATACGGTTAAAGAAGCCATTCATGACAGAGCGGTGTTGGGATTCCAAATCGAATATATGAAAACCATACGTAATGTTGAGGAAGAGAACATTTCGGATGAGTCATATGAAAATGAAGATCATATGTTAGCTGTTTTAGACCAAATCTTAAACAAATCGCAAAATAAGTTAGGAATGAATAATGGTAAAGGTGAAGCATATGAAGCCATGTTAACAGTGAAAAACATTGCGATGGCCCAGAAGTATTTTGATTTATTAGTTAAAATCAAAAATGGTGAGAGTAAGTTGAAAATTAGCGAAGATACCTTGAAAAAATTACCAGATTTTCCCAAAATTGCGATTACATACTCGGTCACTGAAAATGATGAAGATAGTCAATCTAATCGCGAAAAAATGCAAGAAGCCATCGATTATTATAATCAAGAATTTGATACCAAGTTTTCCGTTGATGATTTAGTGAGTTATAACACCAATGTTAATGATCGTTTGGCAAGAAAACGTGATAGATACAAGATTCGTTCAGAACAATTAGACTTAATCATCGTGGTTAATCGTTTGTTAACAGGGTTTGATGCACCATGTTTATCAACTTTATTTATTGACCGTAAACCGATGAAGCCACAAGATTTAATTCAAGCATTTAGCCGTACAAATCGTTTGTTTGATAACCATAAGAAGCATGGTCAAATTGTTACTTTCCAAATGCCTAATAAATTCCAAGAAGCTGTAGATAATGCATTAACTTTATACTCTAGCGGTGGGAAAAATCACGTATTGGCACCAAGTTGGGAAGAAGAAAAAGCTAATTTTGATGATGTATTAAAAAATCTCAAAAATATCGCACCGACTTCGGATGATACACCAAACATTGATTCAGCTACAGACGAAGAATTGCGCAGATTTGCTAAAGCCTTCCAAGAGTTTGATAAATTTTTTTCATCGATTCAAGTCTATGCTGATTATGATGAAGAAGAAGTCATGCAGGAAGCTCAATTAACGAAAGAAGAAATTGAAAAATATGCAGGAAAATATCAAAATGTTCTTGAAGAGTTAAGACAACGTAAAAACGGTGACAATGATAATAATGATGAACCGTTTGATGTGTATTATGAATTAGAAAGCATACGTACAGATGAAATCAACTATGAATATATTTTACGGTTAATTCAAAGTTTTATTCCTGAAGAAGATGGTTCTAATAATGAAATGACGGAAAAAGAAGCTAAGGTAATCAGTGGCTATATTGATGATTTGGCGAAACATAACCCTCAATTGGCTGAGTTGATTAATCAAATTTGGTTCGAAGTTCAATTAGACCCAGAAAAATATCGCGGAGAATCTATTTCATACTTACTTGATAAGAAAATTCAAGAAACACAGAATGAAAAGTTGAAACAAATTGCGAATGATTGGGCTGTATCAGAAGAAGCGCTGGCCTATTATGCAGCGAATTATCGTCCACATATTGATAAACAATTAGGTGAATCTGAATTACGTAAATCTGGTGACTATAAGAAATATAAAGAATTACACCATGCAGAAGATATCAATCCAATGAAGTATAAGAATCAATTAAAACGTGGCATTAAAGAAGTTGTTGAAAAGGAAATTTTGCCGTTGCGTACAAGAAAATAGAGAGAGTAATAAAAAGGGAGTTTCTAATTTTAGAGACTCTCTTTTCTTGAAATTTAAATAAATTACTCAAAAAGTATTTACAAAAATCAATTTTGATAGTATTATAATTTTGTAATTTAGTTAAAATACATTGCATAAAAGAAGGTGAATAAGGTGGAAATAGAGAAAGAGTTAAAAAGAATTTACAACGAAGTAATGCAGATGGATATGTTGGAATTAAAACGTGCCTACGAAGAATCTGAAACAGAAGAAGAGTTAGAGTTATATCGGGATTTGTTTACCTTTAGATTGCGTCAACGTCAAAAGAAGGTAATTAGTCGGAAAGAATTTGTAAGGTGAAGTAGATGAGACCAAAATATATTATTGTTGCTGGAGTTAACGGTTCGGGAAAATCAACTTTTTATGATACTTATCCAGAGCTTTTTATAGATACCAAAAGAATAAATGCTGATGAGATACTAAAAAGTAATGGCGGCGATTGGAAAAAGATGAGTGATAATATGAAAGCGGTGAGAGAAGTCATTCAATTAATGAATCAAGCTATCGAAAATCATATTTCTTTTCATCAAGAAACGACTTTATCTGGACAAGGACAGAAAAAGTGGATAGAAAAAGCAAAACAAAATGGTTATGAAGTGACATTACTTTATGTTGGGATAAAAGACGCTGATTTAGCAGTTGAGCGTGTGAAACAGAGAGTAGCAAAAGGTGGTCACGGAATACCAGAAGAAACCATTCGCAAAAGATTCCAACAGTCATTGAAAAATCTAGAAATAATTGCGCCACTATGTGATCGTGTAGAATTATACGATAATACTGATAGTTTTATTTCTGTCTATGAGCGAAAAGATGATCATATCGTAACAACTCCACCAAAAAATATTGAATGGATACCAGATAGCTTTAAAGAATAGAAAAGGATGGTTTATATGATTCCATTAATAGAAATTGTACATCTTACACAAGGAATGAATACGAGTAGAGTTTCTTCTGATGTCGATAAATTATATGATCAAAAATCTTTTGAAATTGATGATATGAGTGCAACGATGCCGAATGAATTATTGTTTGATAAAGAAAATGCTGATTTGTATGTGAAACCAGGCGATGTGGTAATCAATAATATGAATCAACGTGCGGCTATTGTTAGTTTCGAAAACCAAGGAAAGTTGTTAACAGGGAATTTTTTTAAGGTTGATTTTTTGAACCATACGATAGATAAAAGTTACTTTGTCTATTTATATAATGAAAATAAAGAAGTGTTAAAAGAAAAAAATAAGCAGTTACAAGGAACAACCGTGGTACAAAAATTAACTAAATCAGGATTGAATTCATTGTTATTGCCTATTGTTTCAATTGATAAGCAAAGAGAAATTGGACATATATATTTGAAATTGAAGCAATTGAAAAAGAAAATGTATCAGCAAATCGATAACATTGACCAATTCACAATCCAAATCCTAGAAGGTAAGATAAACTCTGAAAATAAATGAAATAACCGAAAACACATCCCTAATTCTGAATGGATATTGCCAATATTGCATGCGTTTGGGAACAGCGGAAGTTAGGAGAAGTAGCCAACATGCACGCTAGAATAGGTTGGCAAAATTTAAGAACATCTGAATTTTTGGATAGTGGTGAATACATGTTAATCACTGGAACGGACTTTCAAGATGGAAAAATTGATTATTCAAAAGTTCATTATGTTGAAAAAGAGAGATATGAGCAAGACAAAAAGATTCAGATTTCGAATGGTAGTATTTTAATAACAAAGGATGGAACTATAGGAAAAGTAGCATATGTAGAAAATCTACCTATGAAATCAACTCTTAATGCTGGCGTATTTAATCTGACTGTGGTAGATGATATAAATACAAGCAGCTTATATCTATACCATTACTTAAAAGGGCCATTTTTGTTGAGATTTGTTAATGAAGAATCTACAGGAGGGACGATTAAGCATTTGAATCAAAATGTATTAGTTAAGTTTCCAATTCCTTTACCTATTTATAGAGAGCAGCTAAAGGTTTCATCTTTTTTGACAAATATTGATAAACTCATAACCCTTCATCAGCGTAAATATAAAAATAGGAGTATTAGCATATAATAAATGATATAATCAAATAACAAAGAATACTTTGTATGATGATTTTTAATCTTGTTGGCATCTTTCATTAGAAAGGACTGGGAATTGTATGGATAGTGAAATGAAAATGTTTGAAGGAAGTTACATTAGATCAATATGGGATGAAGAAAAAGAAGAATGGTATTTTAGCGTTGTTGATGTTGTTGCTGTTTTAACTGATAGTAAAAAACCTCGTGACTATTGGTATCGTGTGAAAAAAAGAATGTCGGAAGAAGAAAAAAGTCAACTGTCGACAATTTGTCGACAGTTGAAATTAGAAGCAACTGACGGAAAAATGAGGGAAACAGATGTTGCTGATATCCAAGGTATATTCCGTATTATCCAATCAATACCATCTCCTAAAGCTGAGCCTTTCAAGATGTGGTTGGCGGAAGTTGGTAAGGAAAGAATTGATGAAATAATTGATCCAGAACTTACGATTGAACGCGCACTAGAAACTTATGCAAATAAAGGTTATTCAAGAGAGTGGATAAATCAGCGACTTCAGGCTATTCAAGTGAGAAAAGAACTTACAGATTCTTGGAACGATCACGGAATAAAAGAAGGTAGAGAATACGCTATATTAACGAATGAAATTTCTAAAGCATGGAGTGGCATGACTACTCGTCAATACAAAAATTACAAAGGCTTAAAGAAAGAAAATCTAAGAGATAATATGACAACAACAGAACTAATATTAAATATGCTTGCTGAAACTGCAACAAAAGATATTACTAATGTGGCGCATCCACAAGGACTTGATGAGAATAGAAAAGTAGCAAAAAGAGGGGGAAATGTCGCAAAAATAGCAAGAGAGACTTTGGAAAATGAGACTGGCAAACCGGTAATTACTCCTAAAAATGCAATTGATATGTCCAAACTTATTGAAGAAGTTGTAAATATATCTATTGACAAAGAAAATGGTGAGTAACTATCTATTTGAATATGCAATGAAAGGAAAATTGTAAATGAATGAAAAGAAAAAATTGCAACCTAAAGTGAGATTTAGGGAATTTACTGGTGAAAATGCACCCGATTGGGAACAGCGAAAGTTAGGGGAAGTAGGAGATTTCAATCCAAAATGTAGTTTGCCAAAGAAATTTGAGTATGTTGATTTAGAATCTGTGGATGGTACCAGATTAGTATCACATAGAACTGAATATATAGATAACGCACCATCAAGAGCACAAAGATTGGCCAAACCTGGTGATATATTCTATCAAACAGTTAGGCCGTATCAAAAAAATAATTATTTATTTAATATTGCCGATTCTAGGGAGTATGTTTTTTCTACTGGATATGCACAAATTAGACCATATGGCAACTCTGAATATTTAATGGCTTTGATTCAGGGGAAGGAGTTTGTAAGAAAGGTTTTAAATAATTGTACTGGTACGAGTTACCCAGCTATAAATTCAAAAGATTTAGAAAAGATAAGCATTTTTATACCAAAAATCAATGAACAAGAACGTATCGGTGAATTTTTCGAAAAAATAGATAAACTCATAACCCTTCATCAGCGTAAACTAGAACAACTTGAGCAATTAAAAAACACGCTTTTATCAAAAATGTTTCCTAAATCTGGAACAAATATCCCAGAAATTCGTTTTTCTGGTTTTACTGATGCTTGGAAACAGCGGAGATTGGGTGACATTTCTATTATGTATCAGCCAGAAACTATCACTAGCTCTGAATTACACAATTCTGGATATCCTGTCTTTGGAGCAAACGGCTATATTGGATACTTTTCTAAATATAACCATAAAACTGATCAAGTGATAATTTCAGCACGAGGAGAAAAAACAGGTACTGCAAACTTTGTTCAAGGACCAATTTGGATTACAGGAAATTCTATGGTTATAAATTTAGACAATAGTGGCGTAAATAAATATTTTTTGTATTCGAACATTAAATCTTTTTCTCTAAAAAAATATATAACAGGTGGTGCGCAACCTCAACTTACACGAGATGTATTAATGAAGGTACCGATATTTATTCCAAAAATTAATGAGCAAAATAATATTTCCAAAATATTTATCAAATTAGACAACTATATAACCATTCACCAGCGTAAGTTAGAACAACTAAAAAATCTGAAACAAACACTGTTAAATAAAATGTTTATTTAAACAATTTCTGAAAAATGTAAATATCAATGAAAAGTGAAAAGAGGATAACATATGGCAACAAATAATACACAAACATCACAAGAACTATATCAAGCATTATGGAATAGTGCGGATATTTTAAGATCAAAGATGGATGCAAATGACTATAAATCTTATTTATTAGGATTAATTTTCTATAAGTTTTTATCTGATAAATTGTTATATTCTGTTGCGGAAAATCTCGATGAAGAAGTAGAGAGTTTGCAGCAAGCTCAAAAACTATATGAAGAAGCAATGGCAGATGAAGATACAAAAGAAGATTTAGTTGAGACACTAAAGGATGATTTATCTTATGTCATTTCACCTGAACTAACTTTTACTGCTTTAGTAAATAATGTTAACAACGGGGCTTTTCAATTGGAGTCACTAAGTCAAGGTTTTAGAAATATGGAACAAGAAGATGACACTTTTGAAAATCTATTTGAAGATATTGATTTATATTCAAAAAAATTAGGCGCTACACCACAAAAGCAAAACGCAACAATTTCTGATGTGATGAAACAAATTGCTGATTTAGATATGTCAGGACATGCTGGAGATATTCTTGGAGATGCCTACGAATATTTAATTGGTCAATTTGCCAGCGATTCGGGTAAAAAAGCAGGAGAATTCTATACTCCTCAACCAGTAGCTAAATTAATGACTCAAATCGTGATACGTGGGAAGGAAAACACAAAAGGATTTACAGTATATGATGCGACGATGGGATCAGGTTCGTTATTATTAAATGCTAAGAAATATAGTAATGAGCCAAGTACTATTCGTTATTTTGGACAAGAATTAAATACTTCAACCTATAATTTAGCTCGAATGAACATGATTTTACATGGTGTGCCAGTAGAAAATCAGTCGTTGCATAACGCTGACACATTAGATCAAGACTGGCCAACAGAAGAACCAACTGACTTTGATGCGGTATTGATGAATCCACCATACTCAGCGAAATGGTCTGCTGATGCTGGATTTATGAAGGACCCACGTTTTTCAAGTTTTGGAAAATTAGCCCCTAAATCAAAAGCAGATTTTGCCTTTTTATTACATGGACTATATCACTTGAAACAAAATGATGGAGTGATGGCAATCGTATTACCACATGGTGTGTTATTTAGAGGTAATGCTGAAGGAACGATTCGTCAGCACTTACTTGAAGAAGGTATGATTGATACTGTTATTGGATTACCTGCAAATATCTTCTATAATACAAGTATTCCAACTACAGTAATTGTATTGAAGAAAAATCGTACAAGTAGAGATGTTCTGTTTATCGATGCTTCAAAAGAGTTTGAAAAAGGTAAGAACCAAAATATTATGACAGAAGAGCATATTAATAAGATTTTGGATGCTTATGACAAGCGTGAAAATATTGATAAATTTGCATATTGTGCATCATATGACGAAATTGTGGAAAATGATTTTAATTTAAACATTCCCCGTTATGTTGATACTTTTGAAGAAGAGGAGGTCGTTCCTTTAAAAGAAATCGCAAAAGGTTTGAAAGAAACACAAGCAGAAATTGATAAAATGACAACTGAATTGTATTCTATGTTAGGTGAATTAGTTGGAACGAATGACGAAGAGCAGCGAGAGTTACAAGAATTCCTAAAAGATATAATGGAGTAATTAAATATAATAAGGTTAGGGATATCCTTAGCCTTATTTTTTTGCTTAAGATTGGGAACAGCGGAAGTTAGAAAGTATATGTGATGTTAGAGATGGAACACATGAATCACCTCAATACTATAGCACGGGATTTCCGTTAATTACTTCAAAAAACGTCAAAGAAGGCTCAATTAACTATGAGGGAGTTCAGTATATTTCAAAAACAGATTATGAAAAAATTAATCAACGTTCAAAAGTAGATAAGAATGATATTCTGATTGGTATGATAGGAACTATAGGCAATATTGCATTGATACGTAATGAAGCCAATTTTGCAATAAAAAATGTTGCTCTAGTTAAAAATATTGGTGAAGTATCTCATGTATACTTATTTCATTATCTGTCTTCAACAATAGTTCAAAAGCAATTACAAGAATCGATGGACGGTGGAACTCAGAAATTTATATCGTTGAAAAAGATTAGGAGTTTAAAAATTTGTATATCAAGTAGTGATGAACAGAATCATATCGGTCATTTATTTGAAAAACTGGATAAACTAATAACCCTTCATCAGCGTAACTGATAGAATATAACAGAAAGACCAACATTATGAAAATAGATTTCAATCAATACAATGGAAAAGTAGCAAAAAATATGAAAAACAAAATACATATCTTTATTAATTGATTGTATCATAAGAACGTTTTAGTATATATGATGTATTAGTTTTTAATTTAATCTCGATAAATCCTATCATCGTAAGCCATTAGCAAGAACAGGAGGAATTATCGTGACATCGAAAAATACGAAAGAAACGTTATTTTGTGACTACTATCGACAATGGATTTCTGTTTATAAGGAAGGGGCAATTAGAAAGGTAACATTAGACAAGTATTATATGACGCAGCAATGGATTGAAAAACTAGCGCCTGATTTGAGATTATGTGATTTAGACAGAATAAACTACCAAAAATTACTGAATGACTATGCTCTGGTACATGAACGACAAACAACCATGGACTTTCATCATCAGTTAAAAGGCTCAATTCTAGATGCTGTAGATGAAGGATTAGTGGAAAGAGATCCCACAAGAAAAGCGATAATAAAAGGTAGAGCTCCGCGAGAAAAAAAGATAAAGTATTTGAACCAATTTGAACTTCACTCATTACTTTCTACTTTAAAATTGGGAGATAAAATTAATTGGGATTGGTTTATTTTGTTAGTTGCAAAGACTGGAATGCGGTTCTCTGAAGCGTTGGCATTGACTCCAAAAGACTTTGATTTTGCACATCAAAAGTTATCTATTACTAAAACTTGGAACTACAAAGATGGTGGAGGATTTAGCCCAACTAAGAATAAATCATCAGTTAGAAAAATCCAAATAGATTGGCAAACAGTTATCCAATTTTCTGAATTAGTAAAAGGATTGGATGAGGACAAACCTATTTTCGTGAATACAGAAAAGATATATAATTCAACCATTAACAGTGTATTGAGCACACGATGCAAAAGGGCAGGAGTACCGGAAATATCGATTCATGGATTGCGACATACACATGCTTCTTTGTTACTATTTGCAGGTGTATCTATTGCTAGTGTGGCGCGAAGATTGGGACATGCCAGTATGACTACCACTCAGAAAACATATCTGCATATCATTCAAGAGTTAGAAAATCAGGATGTTGATCTTGTTATGCGTTCGTTATCTGCATTAAGTTAAGAAAAATTATTAAATAAATCAGCTAATGGCTTACGCTGGTGAATGGCTATATAGTTATCAATTTTTTGGAAAAGATTTCCGATGCGTTCTTGCTCATTTATGTTAGGTATTACGAAGTTCATTGAAGAGAAATCATTAAAACTAATGCTCCTTCCATCTCTAATACCATATGTTACAGTTTCTAATTTTTTTATAAAATTTGTACTTGTTAAGAAAATTTTCCAAAATCCAAAATCTTGATTACTTTTTTCAATAAAATCAATAACTGTATATGCTGGAGAAGTTATTCCTTCTATAGTTGACCATGCAAATCCACCTTGGAATGACCGAAGATGAATAACAAATTGTTTTGGAAGTACTCTTTTATAATTTTTTATACTATTTAAATCGTATTTTATATCAATACCTATATTATTTCTTTCAACCATTCCAAATTCTTGAGAAGCTGATAGCACTGGTAAATCAATATGACCCTTTTCTGAAATCGTAATAAATATTTCCTTTGCTTTCCGCTGTTTCCAAGTATAAATCATTTATAATCTTTTTTGTGTTTTGATAACGTTATTTATTAATTGAACAATTTATATGAATAGTTTATCAAGAAGTGATTTTTTTGCTGTTTTAAGATTCTTTAGTTTTTGCGAATAATTTTCTATTTGATAATCTATTCTTAGAAATATTTTTCCGATTTTAATCTGTTCAGATAATTTGGGTAATTTAATTTCTAATTTCATTAGTGAGTCAGCATTTAATTTTGGTCGACTTCCACCTACAAGATAAGGACCTATATTAATAGATTTTAATGCATATGCTACATAATCATTATCTGCTATATCATCTATTGTTTGTAGTACATGAGCATGATTATTTACCCATATTTTCCCGTGAACACGAAAAACAGGGTAATTATTGATATCATTTGCTCCATCTTCAGCAATTAAAATATATTCGCCATCATGTGTATATCCTTCAACATAATCTTGAATACCATTTGCACCGTAATAGGGAGTTGAACCAGAAATTCTACTCGATTCAGTAATAGGGATTCTTAGGTTATCAAACCTATTTACCACTTCCCCTAGTTTCCGCTGTTTCCAAGCATTTCTGTACTAATTTTGACTAATTGTTTGTGTATCAAACCAGATTTAACTATAAAATTTGCAAAATTCTTTATATAATAGCCTACATTTTATTAACTGTAGAACTAAAAATTTTTCCGTTCTTGATTTTTTAATTGCTGCCTACCATCTTCCAAAAAATCATCTGAAAACATTTCTAAACTAGCTAATAAATTAGACCATTCATTTTTTACGGGATTGATTTGTGCTGCTTTGAATTTTTCTTTATCGTCTTTGAGTTGTTCTGCATGTTGAGATTCATTTTTCTTGTGTGTTAAATCGCACATATTATCATCCTTCTTTCTAGCTTTAATATATTCAGGTAATGAGATACAGTCAAATAGTATACGTTTAAATAAATTCCCAACCTCCTCGTGAAGTGATTTTCGTTGTATTATTCCCTATTTTTTCGTTATCAGGTGAGAAGTAGCTTGTTCATAAAAATCAATGTCTTTGAATACTGTCTTTGTGCAATTCGCTCCATTTGTAAAAAAATTATTTAGTTTTTGTAATTATTTTTAGAAATTCCGTGCATTTTAAAAATAAAATAGTATAATAGTAACTGTAAATGAAAAGGTTTTCATTATTAAAGTTCTGTAGGAGGTTTGTAGTATGTCAACAATTCAACAATTTAGTCGTAGCGAAATTAACAAAGAGAATCCACGCTTTTCCCCATTTAAAGTGTTGGTAGAGTCCGCTTTTTATGGCAATCATGTGAGAAGCGTTCAAAATATTCAAGAAGCCTATGAAATGGCTAAGAATGCACCCGGTACTGTAGTGACTGATATGCCAATTAAGCATGCTAAAGATTTAGGGCTAGCAGAAGATACGAAGATTTTGGCCAATAATGATGGCGCTATCGTAGGTCGTACAGCAGCTGCTCGGGTCATTGTGACTGAACCTGGCATTGATCGTGAAGGATATCGTCGTGTCTTACGAGAAGCCGTTTATCAAGCTACTAAGCAGGAATTCTACAAGACAGAGGTAGTGGTAGGGCTTGATGAAGAATTTATGGTTCGCAGCCATTTGATGCTACCAAAAGGCTTTGAAATGAACTTGTACTCTTATATGTTGAACTTCCAATTAGCGACTCCAGAATGGTTAGACAAATATAAACAATCTAAACCTTATCCAGAAAATGATATTTATATTTTTGCCAATCCAGATTGGTCTCATCCAGATTTTCCAAATGGTCTTGCTTTATTTATGCCAGAAGCAAATGTGGCTGCAATCCTAGGTTTACGTTATTTTGGCGAATTGAAGAAAGCGACCTTAACTTTAGCTTGGGCAACGGCACATCGTAATGGCTTTGTCGCTTGCCATGGTGGTATGAAGCAATATCATTTACCAGATAAAACCTTTACGATGGCGGCATTTGGTTTATCAGGTTCAGGTAAATCAACCATCACTTTAGCTAAGCACCATGATGAAAATTCGAAAGTAGAAGTATTGCATGATGATGCGTTTGTGATTAATCGTGCGACAGGAAGTACAACTGCTTTGGAACCAGCTTATTTTGATAAAGTACAAGATTATCCATTAACGGATGACGCGGTGAATTATTTCCTAACTTGCCAAAATGTCGGAATTACTTTAGACGAAGATGGCAAGAAAGTATTAGTCCTTGAAGATGTGCGTAATGGGAATGGTCGTACAGTGAAATCTCGTTATGTTACACCTAATCGTGTGGACCATCTATCTGAAAAAATCGATGCTATCTTTTGGATTATGAAGGATAATACTTTACCACCAGTGATTAAAATCAATAATCCTACGTTGGCTGCAGTGTTTGGCTTGACTTTAGCTACCAAACGTTCTACGGCAGAAAACTTAGTCGGGAAGGTTCGCCGTGATCAATTGGTTATTGAACCATACGCTAATCCATTCAGAAGTTATAAATTATCTGAAGACTACCTTGCTTTCCGTGAATTATTCGCAAACCAACATACGGCATGCTACGTATTAAATACTGATGAATTCAATGGTAAGAAAGTAACGAAAGAAATCACTTTAGGTAGTATTGAAAAGATTATTGCTGAAAGTGGTGAATTCAAACCATTTGGTACAATTGAAGATGTAGAATATTTAGCAATCGATGGTTATCCAGTTGATTTTGATGATAAAGCTTATTGTGAAAGATTAAAAGAAAGAATGGAAACTCGTTTGGACTTTATCCAAGCGCAAGATCACCTAAAAGATGGCTATCATGCATTACCTCAAGAAACGGCTGAGTTAATGCGTAAAATTGTCAATCAATTGAGTTAAAAGAAAAAGGCTATAGCTAGATTTGGGGTTGGAAAAGGATAGGTTGTAGCCAATAAAGATGTTACTTTTAGAAAAAATAATTATCATATTAACAATTATTACTTATTTGGCGAATTATTTAACCTATTTATTTATGAAGCACAAAAAAATCAAAAATGGTTTTGAAAGGTGCGCCTTATTTCTAGCAGTAAATATGACCTTGATGCTTTTTGATGGCTTATTTGCCGTTATTGGTAAGATTTTATTTGATGAACTCTTGCTATTAGAATAAACAGGAAGAAAAGAAGTCCAGCGATGTAAGATGCTACATCGCTGGACTTTTATTCATTTTTGGCTTTTTTCCGTAATTGTAGGTAGTATTTCACACAGATAGCAAGCATGATTAAACCAGCCGATATTTGTAATAGCCCCTCAATTGTCGGGGCGTTATACACACCTTCATCTGCTAGAAAGAAAGTCAATAGCCAGGTACTATTTTGGATAAATAAAAACATCGCTGCATAGACAAACACTTTGCCGGTGACTTCTTTTTGCAGAAATTGTATCACCATACCTAAAATACACGTCCCCATAATCAGCAGTATCAGTGTTTCCATTATTTTCACCTACTTTTTTCTTTCATTATAGCAAACATCTGACTGAAAACGATTGAATGTCAGGTGTTTTTTTGTTTTTCTTAAATTTTATCAATTGATTGAATTTTTTTCTTGCATTTTTTCGAGATTGGGTATATTATGACAACGTGTCATGTGACAGAGTGTCATATTGGATGAAATGAGGTGAAGCTATGCCAACAGAAACATTTTTACATTTACCTGAAGAAAAGCGGAAACGAATTACTGATGCTGCGATTCAGGAGTTTTCGCGTGTTCCATTAGAAGAAGCATCGATTGCTAATATTGTGAAAAATGCGGAAATTCCGCGAGGGAGTTTTTATCAGTATTTTGAAAATAAAGAAGATGTTTATTTTTATTGTTTTCAAACGGTTCAAAGTATTGGATTTGACTTTTTAAAAGAGATGCTGATTGCGCAAAAAGGTGATTTATTTGCGGCTTATCGTGAATTTTTTAAACAGGCGATTCCGCATTTATTTGATAGCAAGTATGCGAATTTCTTTAAATTTTCGTTTATGAATATGAATTATCGTTCTTCTAAAAAATTTACAGCGAACTTTCATAAACATCATGAAAAAATGCATGAGAATAAAGAATCGCAAAGTCAGATTTTTCAGCAGTATGTCAATTTTGATTTACTAGTTCTTGATTCTTTTGAGGATTTGGATTTGTTAATTCAAATGATTATGAATGCATTCATTTCCAGTGTAGTAGAAGGATATCGTAGTCAAAAGGATCAAGAAAAAGTGGATGTTCAAAAAATCATTACCCGCTATGAGAAAAAATTAAATTGGCTAGAGATGGGTGCTAGCAGAAAGGAAAAATAGATGTTTAAATTAATGAAACGTGTGTCAGTCATGTCTGCGATTATGGCGTTTTTATTCATGATTGTCCAAGTCTTAGCGGATTTATATCTGCCTAATTTAACCTCTGATATCATTAATAACGGGGTAGCTAAAGGCGATATTGATTATATTTGGCATACTGGTTTTGTGATGATTGGTTTTTCATTAATCAGTATTGTTGCCGCGATTTGTAATACGTATTTTGCGACCCGTGAATCACAAAAATTAGGGAAGGAATTACGTAGTTCGATTTATGAAAAAGTGGAGCGTTCTTCTTTACACCAATTTGATAAATTCGGGACTGCTTCTTTAATTACTCGTACTACCAACGATGTGAACCAAATTCAATTGGTGGCACAAATGTTTTTACGAATGATGATTAATGCACCGATTACCTTGGTCGGAGCGAGCTTTCTGGCTTATCGAAAAGATGCGGAATTAACGAAGATTTTCTTATTCGTGATTCCAATCGTGGTCGTCTTTATTGCTCTTTTGATGATTTTTGCAGTGCCACTATTTAAGAGCATGCAAAAGAAAACGGACCGCCTAAACTTAGTCTTTCGTGAAGTCTTAACTGGGGTGCGTGTCATTCGCGCCTTTAGAAAAGATGATTTTGAAAAGAAACGTTTTGATGATGCCAATACCGATTACACTCAAACGGCGATTAAAGTCAATACGATTGTAGCCTTTATGATTCCATTTATGACTTTAGTAATGAGTGGGACCAATATTGCCATCACATGGTTTGGGGGACATTTGATTGCTGATAAGAGCTTAGAAGTTGGTAACTTGATTGCCTTTATGACTTACGCGATGCAAATCTTAATTAGCTTTATGATGTTATCGATGATTTTCGTCTTGGTGCCACGTGCGCAGGCCTCAGCTGAACGTATTAATGAAGTGCTTGAATTACCAGACGATATGCCAGATGTTAAGCAACCTAGTGAAATTGCCTTAGCTGGTAAAAAGAGTGAACTAGCTTTTGAACATGTGAATTATCGCTATACCGGTGCTGAAAAATTGGCCTTAGAAGATGTTGACTTTAAAGTAAGTGCGAACCAAACTTTAGCTATTATCGGTGGAACGGGTTCTGGTAAATCGACTTTGATTAATTTAATTCCACGTCTATATGATATTGAAAGTGGTACGATTAAGATTAACGGCCAAGATATAAGTCAAGTGAAACAACACGATTTGCGTTCAGTGATTGGCTTTGTTCCACAAAAAGCCGTACTATTTTCTGGTACGATTCGTGAAAATATGCAGTATGGTGCTGAAAATGCCAGTGATGAAGTGATTTGGAAAGCCTTAGAAATTGCCCAAGCAAAGGATTTTGTTGAAAAATTTGAAGACGGACTTGATCATCACGTTGAACAAGGCGGCGGCAACTTCTCTGGTGGACAAAAACAACGTCTAGCCATTGCCCGTGCTATAGTGAAACAAGCTGATATCTATGTCTTTGATGATTCCTTCTCAGCATTAGACTTTAAGACTGATGCCAAATTACGTAAGGCATTGAAAGAACAAATGCATGATAAGATTAAAGTTATTGTCGCTCAACGGGTAAGTACGGTCATGGATGCAGATATGATTTTAGTATTAGATGAAGGAACAGTAGTTGGTAAAGGGACCCATGATGAGTTACTTGCTAATAATACCACTTACCAAGAAATCGTTCATTCCCAATTAAGAGAGGAGGATTTGGCATGAGTGAAGAAAAAGAAAAAGAAAAACAAAAACAACAAGCGCCACGCCGTCCAGGTCCAGGTCACGGTCCGGGTCATGGCATTGGGTCAAAAGGTGAAAAACCTAAAAATTTCTGGAAGACAACCAAACGACTATTTGGCTACATGTCTAAGCGTTTAGTGGCAATTGGTGCGGTCTTTGTCTTAGCGATTCTTTCGGTCATTTTCCAAATCCAAACACCAAAAATCTTAGGGAAAGCAACAACTGAAATCTTTAAGGGTGTGATGAAAGGTTACGCCCAAATGCAAATGGGACTAAAAATTGATAAGTTCCCAATTAATTTTGATAAGATTGAAAAGATTATTTTGATTGCGATTGGCATGTATGTTATCTCTGCTGTCTTTAGTTTCCTACAACAATTCATTATGACCAGGGTTTCTCAACGCACAGTGTATGAAATGCGTCGCGACCTAGATCATAAAATGTCACGTTTACCCATTTCTTATTATGATACCCACACCAATGGCGATATCATGTCACGGGTCATCAATGATATGGATAATATCGCAGGGACTTTACAACAAAACTTAACCCAATTTGTGACCAGTATCGTGACTTTAGTTGGTGTCTTATACATGATGTTAACCATTAGTTGGCAATTAACTCTGGTTGCCCTAGCTACTGTGCCACTTAGTTTGATTGTGGTGATGATTGTTGCGCCTAAATCTCAAAAGTATTTCGCGGCCCAACAAAAGAGTCTAGGTTTGTTGAATAACCAAGTAGAAGAAACATATGGCGGTCATACTGTTGTGAAAGTATTCAACCATGAAGCCAGTGATAAGAAAGTTTTTGAAAAAGAAAATGAAGAACTTTATAAAGCTGGTTGGAAGGCACAATTTATTTCAGCGATTATTATGCCATTGATGAATTTCGTGAAAAACTTAGGCTATGTCTTTGTAGCTGTACTTGGTGGTGTGCGAGTAGCTCATGGCGAGTTACCATTAGGGGATGTCCAAGCGTTCTTGCAATATACCAACCAATTTTCACAACCCATTACCCAATTAGCCAGTTTGATTAATACGATTCAATCAACCATTGCCTCAGCAGAACGGGTCTTTGAAGTATTAGACGAAGAAGAAATGCAAGATGTGCCAAGCGGGGTAGCTAAAGAAGAAAATTCACCTTATAAAGTCCGTTTTGAACATGTCCAATTTGGCTATACTGAAGACAAAGTATTAATGAAAGACTTTAATTTAGATGTGAAACCTGGCGAAATGGTAGCGATTGTCGGACCAACTGGAGCAGGGAAGACGACCTTGATTAACTTGCTTGAACGTTTTTATGATGTTAAAGGTGGAAGTATCCTTTATGAAGGCCAAGATACCCGTGATATGACGCGTGAACAATTACGTAGTCACTTCTCGATGGTGTTACAAGATACTTGGTTATTTACGGGTAGTATCTATGACAATATTCGCTACGGTAATGAATCGGCCACGAAAGAACAAGTAATCGCCGCAGCCAAGGCAGCCCACGTGGATGAATTTGTTCGTAAGTTGCCAGAAGGATATGATACGATTTTAAATGAAGAAGCAAGCAATATTTCCCAAGGTCAACGTCAATTAATTACGATTGCCCGTGCTTTCTTAGCCAACCCCGATGTTTTGATTTTGGATGAAGCGACTTCTAGTGTAGATACTCGTACTGAGATCTTAATCCAACAAGCAATGAATCGACTGCTTGAAAATCGTACAAGTTTTGTCGTGGCGCACCGTCTATCCACTATTCGCGATGCCCATAATATCATTGTGATGAATCAAGGATCGATTGTCGAAACGGGCAACCATGACACTTTAATGGCGAAAAATGGTTTCTATGCTGATTTATATAATAGTCAGTTTCAAGAAGAGTTAGCTTAATAGATGTAATCAGGTATCCAATGCGAATCATTTCGTGTTGGATATCTTTTTTGCTTGAAAGTTCATGTTTTCTTCATAAGATTTTTGTTATAATCTCGAGTTTGACACTTAGAATGCGAAAAATCGGCTCAATCTCTTGATACAT
>SAMEA3387512__coassemble_921_pt1 | contig 39358 bp, 37 predicted proteins | sample SAMEA3387512__metabat2_high_PE_013 | metagenome-assembled genome bin SAMEA3387512 (sample SAMEA3387512) | Felis catus | biome: Faeces | place: United Kingdom | collected 2012 | reverse complement strand
TATCAATCGAAAGTAGCTGCATTCCCCTATCCTCAAGTTGACTCTTCAATTGTTGTTTTTCTGATTCATCATCTGTCATTTCAAGTTGATAAATGAGTTTGCCTTGCTCCGTTTGTGTTTCAATCAACTGATCAATTTCTTTTAATCGTAATTTAGCTTCTTCCAAGGCTTCCTCTAATTTTCTTTCCATATTTCCAGTTTGAGTCGCCGTAACATCATGCTTGGCTAAAAAATTAATAGCGTCTACTAGTTGATGTATTGTTTCAATCACGGGTTCTTTCTGAATAGGCACTTTTCCATTATATAGAGTAAGCTGCTTCATTAAGGTTTCTCCATTCATATAGCGTCTACGTTTTTCTTCATTTTCGCTGATAAAGTAAAAGGTATCTTTGCGTTTAAAGTAAAATTGATAATCACCATTTTCTAAGCGATCCACTTTATATCCACCAATAAAGATTTGTCCTCTGCTTGATAATCCATAATCAACATTCAAATAAATACCTTTATCCGTCACGTGGTGAATTTGCCAGGATTCAATTGTTAGCTGGTAGTCAAAATCATCTTTTGCAGCTATTTCCTTTTCTTCATATGCTGCAAGGACTTCTTCCACCGCAAAAGCAATATCATTCTTTGCCAGTTGTTTGATTATTTCTGTTTCATTATATTTTTCTGGAAAGCTTCTATCTAGATTTCTTCCTCGTGTCCATTTGATTTGAGGTTCATCCAACAATTTATATTTTGTCCATTTACCTGATGTATCAACTTCTAGATTAAGAGCTTTTGCCTTTCCCAAAAAATCAAACCAGTTGCTTGAGTGTTCGATTAAAAAATCTAAACGTGATTGTATTTTTGATTTAAAAATAGATTCTGCTTGCCACATCGTATATTTCTTGTGCGAATTTTTAGGCGATTTCTCGATAATTTTTGCTCCATATTTACTAGCAATTTTATCTGATATTTGTTCAAATAATTCTTTGGTGTAGTCTTTATTCTTACCACTTTTCTGTTTCGCAATTTTCCAGGGCATTTGTTTGCCCGTAATCGTATTTGTTGAGTTAACCACGATATGATTATGAATGTGTTTTTTGTCTATGTGAGTCGCAATCACAAATTCATACTCTCCACCCGTAAACTCCAACATGGTTTTGCGACCAATTTCATGTATCTGTTCTGGCGTTAAATCATCATCTGGCGAAAAAGATTGAATTAAATGATGAGCGAGGACACGTTGCCCCCTACCGTCTACATTTTCCATGGTTTCCTGATTCAATTTCAACAATTTTGATTTTTCATCAAGAACAATATACGTACCTTTTTTCTTTTCATGTAATTCTTTAGTTGCTAAAAATTCATCCATTGCATTGTAGACATCATTGATTAAATAGCCACTTACCAATTGCTTATTGAGTGTCTTATCATCATTCATAACGTATTGAAAGAGGTTATCTAAGTCACTTCTTTCTTTGCTAGTGACTACTGTTTTGGTTGCGTCCTCTACATAATCATTCAGTCGATTTAAATGTTTCATTTTGTGCACCTGGTAATGTTTTGTGTAGACCATTTTGCCAATTCTTCCTTTCTTCTCTTTTATCTTCTTTTAATGCAGCTTCAACTAATGCTTTCATGTAATTGACATTTTGTTTAATTTCTTGAATATCCTCATTTGAGATTTCATCAAAGTAATGTGCAAGTTTTACAATCTGATTGATATTATTTCCGAGTCTGTTAATCTGTCCATTCAGCTTTTTTAACTCAGAATAATCAACAATTTTTGCTTCACCAGTTATCAGCATGATCCGTGCAAAATTTTGAAAATTATTGAATGGACTTTGTGCTACTTTTTTTCGGATGAATGTATCTTCTTCAGGTGTTAACCGAATAATTTTCTGTATATTTCTATTCCGATTTACCATTTCTATTTTCTCCTCCACTAATTTTTGCGTCGGGGACAAACGAACTTTTTCCCCGAACCCCTTTTGACGAAAATCAGGAAAAACAAATTTTTTCCTCGCTACGCTTCACCTTTTGCGAGCATAGTATATGGATAGCCATATACGGTTTTCCACGCTCATCACCAAAATAAAAAATGATGAGCGTAGAAGTTTTGGGGAGTCCCCCAATCCCCCAGTTTGAATTATTCATTTGCCTCTTTTAACATAAAATCCTCTAAAGTTTGAATATCTAATTTTGAATTTCTCGTCCGCATACGACTGACTGTTTTTGTTTTATTTTCGTTTACGGACGCTTGCCTTTTGGGGAGTTTTGCTTATTCATTTGTTGCGTATTCTTGTGTGTTTGCTTATTTTTATCCGCTTTTGCTTTTGCCACTCTTTCTTCAAATTTCGATTCAAATTTTGTTTCCAGGGAAGGATGAAACATTTGCCTTTCAGCATTTTGAATGAATGTCTTACCTTCTTTAGAGATGAATTTCAACATATTATAAATTTCAGTTTCACTCAGTTTCTTCTCTTCCAATGATGAAAATGTGACATCAGCTTCAGGTAAATCTAGCCGTCTAGCTAATACATATTCATGTACATCTGCAAGAAATAATTGATTTTTATCTTTTGCATTTCGATGTGTAATCGCATGAATGATAGTCAGCATGGTTACTTCATAACCTAAATGTTCTTGTATCAAAATTTGTTTTTTGTTGTCATCTATTTGATATTTTTGATTGATTTTGTCTATTTTAATCTCATAAGAAGTTAGATTTTTTAATTTCTTGAACACTTCAACATAATCATTATTTGTCCATTCTTTATTTGTTTTTTTGCTTGTTTCTACTTCCACAATATCAATTAATTCAGTCGTTTTATATCGTACAGCTTTTCCTTCATCATCAATGATTGGTTGCCCTTTTTCATCTAACTTTGTCATATATTGTGTATCTAATAATTGATAGGTTAAAGAGTGATTCTTTTCATCTGGATTCTCCATTTGCCAATCAGTTAGGCGTTCAAACTTCCGAATATCCGCTTTTTGTGCGACAAGCAGCTGCAAGTTTTCCACTGAAAGATAAGGCATTCTTGCAAAGATTTTCAAGTAATCCTTTAATTTATTTTTATCTTTTCCATAGTCAACCAAATCTAATTTCAATGCTTTTTTCACTTCAAATGGGTTTTGATTTTTAAGTGCTTGTCGCAAATCTATTTCTTTTTCTGAGTCAATATCTTTTACTTCAGTTTGTTTTAATGCTTTGATTTTTTCGATACCTTCTGGAAAAAGTGGAATGGTAGAAAAACGGTAAGAAGCGGATTTTTTGTTTGCACTATCAACAAAAAGCACGTATTCTTCAAAGGCTTTTCTGATTTTATCCTCATTATCAGAAATAAAATTTGCTTGATCTGTAGGCATTGTATTTTGAATGGTTATAGTATATTCTTTTGGAACATAAATAGCCTTTTGAAAATCTAATCCAGGATTTTTAAAGTGTGGATTTGAAGTTTGAAAAGGTGTTGGAAAACAAGCATTGCTAGGTTTTTTCTTACCTAAATTTGAACGTATAGGAATATACCAATTTTCTTTTTCATCATATAATCCCACATACCCTCTTCCAGCTTTTCTAAGTAGTTGTTCATTACCTAAACGTAGATGAAGTTGAGCGTAAAAAGCTAAATCTATCGTAACGAGTTTATATTGATTCATTTATTTAGTCCTCCAAAAATCAACGTATTTTGCTTGCTAAAAAAGCTAAATTACGGTATCATAAAGCTGAGAAATGTACAGGCAGAACAAGCCTCGATTGTTCCATTAGGTTAGGCATTTCTCTTTTTTTATGCTCTTTTTTAGCGTACTTTACTTATCTTTTCATCTATATCTTGCGTTTTTTGCTGCATTTGTGTGGCTTGATTTGCTTTCAACGCTTTATCACCTTCTCTAGCTTTTTTCAAACGCATTTCCATTGCATTTTCTTTTCTATTAACCGTAACATTAAACGTGCGAATCGCTTCATTTTTTGGTGTATCAACAGCTTGTTCATACGTTTGCGATACCTCTAACGCAAATTTTGTGTCAAGTTTATTTGCCGTATTTTTCATCAAATCAGATAATTTAAGCACTTGTTCATTCACGCTATTTTTAATAAAGACACGTTTGGCTTCTAAGTTGCTTTCAAGTTTGTCTAACTTGTTTGTTACCATAGTAGTCATTTTTTGTTTTATACTCTGCAAGAGTGCTTTTAGCTCTTGAAGGAATTGTTGAATGATTTGTTTGGTCGTTACATGATTGGCTTCAGACGCTACATTTACCGTTGCTAATAGCTTTTCTACTTTTTGAAAATGTTCGTCTAAAAGTTGTGTAACTTCCTCTTTTGTTAGATATGCTGCTTTTTGTTCTACCTCAGCAATTACATCTTGTTTATGAGTTTCCATCACTGTTTCTAGTGTTTGATTAGCTTCTAAATTCTTTTCTAACTCATTTAAATAAGTCACATCACGTTCATCCATTGGAATATCTTTTATTCTATTTTTTTCTTCATCAAAATATTCATCTTTTAGATAATAAGAGTAGCTATCATCCAAATACACTAATTCTTGCGTGTTTGCATGGAAGGTCTTTGTAGTAGAGTCAATGTTCAATCCAAAATGATTATCTATTGAATCATACGCAATATGGATATTAGAACTTCCACCTAAAGCTTGAAATAAGCCTTTTTGATTTTCAAGACCAAGAATAAATGTTCCGTCAGTTCTTTTTTTATTGAAAACAAAGAAATTAGAATCTGGATCTTCGATTAACAAATCTTTATGACTTTCTGGTAAATTGTAACGAGTATAAATGGTTGGATGATATCCAGTAGCAGCTTCAATCATATGACTTTTTATAGCCTGCCCCATTGTTACAAACTGCAATTCTCCTTCTGAATCAACTATAGCAATTGGTGTGTGCATAACCACATCACAGATTTGGTTTGCTTCTTCTTCATTGAACATTTTTGCAACTTCCTGAGTTTCTTCCTGATGTGGTTGTGTATCTACATCTTCACTTTTCTTTTGAATCACCTTATTGGTATCATAAGACTTCCCATATTTAAGTTCTTCTCTAAACTGACTCATTCGTTGCCAATCAAAATATGGCTTAGCATACATACTTGCATTCAGATTTTCTTCAAGTCCTTTTCTGATTTCTCTCATTTGTTGCCAATCAAATTTTGGATTAGCGTATATACTGACATCAAGTTTTTGCTCGAGTCCTTTTCTGATTTGCTCCATTTGGTCATAATTGTATTCTGGTTTTGCGTACACTGTAACATCTACATTACGCAGCATACCTAGTTTAATTTCCTGCATTTGTGCATTGTTAAATTCTGGTTTTGCGTATATACTTACGTCACGTTTGTCCATTAATCCTTCTAAAATTTCCCACATTTCATAGTGGTCAAATTGAGGATTGGCATAAATACTAACGTCTACACCAGCTTCAAGTCCAGATTTAATTTCTGCCATTTGTTCAAAATCGAATTGTGGGTCAGCATAGACAGCAACATCTAAGCCTTGCTTCAAACCTTCTCTGATTTGTTCCATCTGGTCAGCATTATATTCTGGATTGATATAAGCACTAATATTTAGCTTATCTTCTAATCCCAGTCTGATTTGTTCCATTTGTAAATCATCATACTTTGAATCTGCATATACACTGATATCTAGATTACGCTCCAAGCCTTCTCTAATCTGAGACATTTGTCGCCAATTATATTTAGTTGTTGCATATTGTGCGACATCTAGATTCTTTTCAAGCCCCCATCTAATTTCATTCATTTGGTAACTATCATAATTAGGATTTGCGTATACACTAATATCCAATCCATTTTCTACGCCTTCAAGTAGGGCTTGTTTTTGTTTTTCATCAAATCTATTATCATTTAGAATCTCTTCATTCATCTTGGCTAACTCCTTTCCATCTGTTACCTCTGTAAATTCTCCTTCAATTTCTGTTGTTTCACTTTCTTCTGCGGTTTGTATTTCTACTTGTTTTCGAATTTCTAACAATACATCATTCCAGTCCTTCTTTTCTAGACTTGCTTCTTTAGGTGGTAAATCTAACTCCAAAGGAAAGTTTTTAGATTTAAACCTGCCAATAAACCTTTGTGCTCCTGCGTCATTGTCAATTGCTAGGGTAATCTTAAAGCCTTTCTCTTTTGCAATTTGTGCGTTTATTTTTGCGTCTAAATCTTTAAAATATTCTTCTGACGTACCTGGATAATTAGGATTAAACTGGTCTTTGAGTGTTTGATAAATAACTCCCTCTTTTAAGCCGTTCATCGAAACAAGTTGAACATTTTCATTAAATAATTCAGGGTGTAAATCAAGGTAACTCATTAAATCAATCGGACTTTCTGCGAAAATGAAATGCTTAGGATTTTCACCTAGCGTTACTTTCACGCCCTGATAGCCATCACTATTTGGCAAAATGAGCTTCATGCGTCCCTTCTTAGGATAGCGTTCTGGATTATAAACCACGCCTTGCAACGTTGCTCCGACTAATTGTTCTTCAGCATTATAGGATTTAAAAGCTAAGACGGGTTCACTATAACCATCTTTTGAGTGATTGACCCCTTCTGCCAACGCACCTTGAGATTGAAATAGTCGAATGGTTGCTTCACTAATTCCACGCTCTTGTTTGAGATAGGCGATACCTTGTCCATCTTTTTTCGATTCTTTTAAGAAATAGCGAAAGACCTCTTTTGGTTTTTCCTGGAATACTTTTGCTTGCGTAAAATCTTGTTCTTGTAGCCATTTGAGTGCTTGCTTAAAGGAAACATTTTGAATGGTTTGAACAAGTTTCACCGCATTCCCTCCAATGCCTTGTGCGTTCCAGTAGAAGTAATTCTTGCGTGTATCTATCACGAAAGAATCATGTGCTGCCCAGGTATAAGACTGTCCTTGTTTTACCAAATCCATTTCTAATCGTGCAGCAACCTCTACGATATCCAATTGATTGATTTGATTTAAGAAATCCTTTCTTTCTTCATGTGTACGAATCGAACCTTGCACTTGATTTTGTGGTTTTGCTATCTTGGTAGAATTTTCTACTTTTCCACTTGTAGAATCTTCTACTTTTCTACTTGTAGAATTTTCTACTTTTGGATCAGTAATAATCGTATTTTCTGTTATAGATTGTTTGGTCATCTCTTTTGAAACTTCAGCCATAGAAGTACGTTCTACCCTTTGAGACTGATAAGCTTCAATTTGCTTTCGATATTCTGGAAATTGCTGGTCGAAATACGCATACAGAACGGGACGAATCGATTCATCAAACAATTGATATTGCTCAAGTAATTCATAACTTTTAGAATTTCTCAGGAAACTCGATTGTAACCCTAGATGAGCCGTATAGACCTCAAAGGCTCTGGCGAATACCTCCGTAGGGGTACTGTAATAATCTGCTCTTGCTTTAACGAAACTATCCTTATCTAAACGATTGAGATTTTGTTGATAACGCTGCAAGATAGGCTGAAAGGCTTCCTGCATGGATAAGTTTCCGTTTTCCACATCAACCGTAAAATCTAAAAAGTGTCCGTATTCATGAATAAACGAAGCAATCCCTGGTTCATTTGGAGCGTATGGATTATTTTTGTCCTTTCCTCGATCTTTACCGCTGCGAAAATCTAAAGCAATCGTATGCGACATTGAATGGTAAAGTCCTAATGCCTGATAATTTCCTAGCTTTCGCAAACGTAAATCAGCTACTTCATTGGTCTTAGGCAATAATGGATATATCGACTGCATTTCCTTTTCAAAAACGCTATACAGTTCTAAGTCAACGTCATTATCCAACTCCACATAATGAAAAAAGTCCTTGAGGGAGGTATTTTCCATCAAAGACTTAGTTTCGTCATTTATATTCTTTTTTGTCTGCCACGCACTGGCACGAGTCATTTTGTCAATTTCTGCTTCATAATTTTGTTGCCGAACAATGTTATACGTATGATCAATATACTTTTGAATTTGTGCACGGATAAAATTATGACGCAAAGCATGCTCCGATAAGGGTTTTTCTACACCCGAAATCACGTTTGGTGTTTTCTCTTTAAAAAATTTGGCGTCCTTCTGTTGGATTCCATTACACATACTATCTACTTTACTTTTATATTCGTTAAAACTTACCTGGTGTGCTTCAAATAACTCTTGATTTTGTTCGTAATATCGAAGCAAATCTTTTTTCAATTTAGCCACTCCGATTAAATATTGTTCATACCCCGTATAGAACTTAACTTCTGGATAAGCAGATACGTAAAAACGAGCATTATGATTTTTTTGTTTATTCGTTGCCGTGTCCACTAAATAGTAAGTCGTGTCGTTGGTAAGTTTTTGCTGGGTGAACGTATCCATAATCTCTAAGCGATATCCTTTATGATAGCTCCGAAAAGCAGGATATTGTTTGAACGTTGCTTCCGACATAGGTTCTAACTTTACCTCAAGCTTCTCCTGTATCTCTGCAGCGTATCTTGAAAGCACGGCTTGCTGTATACCTTCTCTCACATCTTCTTCTGTCCAATCTCCTACTTTGTAGATGTAGCTGGCAATCTTTCTTAGCTGAATATTGACTGGATCGTCATACTTCAATTTTAACGGAGCTACTTTCATCACTCCATATTTTTCTTTCATTAATGAGGTTAATTTTTTCATTGATTCCACACTCCTTTATCCATGTAATCATCATCACGCACCCAATCAGGATGTTCTCGTTGCCATTCTAGCTCTTCTTTTTTCTCTTGTTCTAAATCATAAACTTCCCACAATTCAAAAATCTTGTCTTGAATTTCTGCTAAAACACTCTTTTGGTAAACGTCATCTATCGCTGTTTCACGAAGAGACACCAAGTAACGGTCCAATTCCATACCGTTAATCATTCCATAATAATCGTTGTCCTCATCCGCTTCTGTTGGCAAAGTAGATTGTTCTTCAATAGCTCTTTCTACCAATGTTTCAAAAAAATCATAAACCTTTTGAAAGATACTTAAACGTTGTTGCATATGCTCATCTTCTGTTAAAAGTATCTCTAATTTTGCTAATTCCATTTGATCCGTTAAATACTGATAGACTTGTTCATCTGGATAGTTAAACTTACTCTGACTCATAGTTATCCCTACTTTCTTTTATATTTATTCTACAAGTAGAAAGGTAGAATCTTCTACTTTTCTACTTTTAAATCCAATCACTATTTCTGTTTAGATTTTTGGAAAGACTCACCGACGCTTGCTGCGACCTGAAAGGCTTGACGTGTCGAGGCTACCTCTAGACCAAAATGCTTATCTACTCCTGAAAAATCAAAGGTTCTGCCTTCAATGCTCATGAAATAAGAGTCATCTTCTAACACTTCCACAATATCTACAGGATTACTACTCATACATAGTATATCTGATGCACATTGTGGGTCGAATAACACCATATTTTGAGGATTTGTTGGGTCTTTAATCCAATCCATTTCTCCTAAATCTTCATCTAGGTAAGGATATCGTTTTAGAAAGTCTCCTAAAGAAAGTAAATCTAAATCTACACCCGTTAAGGCTTGCCCTATCGTATTTTCTTCTTTATTGTCGTAAATAGGTAAATTGAGAATTTCATGAATAATTGAACGTGCATTGACAGTTGAAAGTTGTCTATTGGCTTGCTCAAGAAAATCATTTACATCCACTTCTTCAAGCACATTACTATTTGCCTGAAGCTGCGTTAACTCATTACTAATCTCAAAGTCATTTGTCCAATCTTCTCCGTAGGCAAGCGTACCTTTATTTTCTCCTGATTGCGTGAGTTTAAGTAGCCAATAATTATAATCACTCTCTGCAAGATTAGCATATTCCTTATTTGTAACCACCATCAACTCTACATAGCTTTCTGACTGCTTATCTAAAGGTACAGATTGATAATAGCTAACATAGCCAGGTGTTGCTTCTAATATCTCTAAGCAACTTTCATCTGATAATTTTTCTTGTACATTTTCTACATCAAACAACATATTCTTCCCTTCTTTCTTTGTTAGTAGAAACTTCTACTTTTCTACTTGTAGAATTTTCTACCTTTCTACTTTTAAATATTTTCTGGAATTTCTCCGTGATCCACCATCACCGCTTTGTCTAAAAATTCTTCAACATCATCTTTATAGCGTTTATACCTGTACCAATTCTCATCTGTTGGTTTATTGGCTAAATATTGGGCATTTGGATGGTCAAACACGGGGTATTTTTCATCTTTAAAGACAAATTCTTTGGTAATAAATACCAGACACTCGTCACCATTTAATCTACCAATCTCATCTGGAAAAAGTAGTTTTCGCCCAGTATAATCCCTATTTTCTGAACCACCACCTTGCCTACCTTTATTGTGAGAATATTTTCTAGTCCCAATTGTTTGTGAGCCAATACGTTCTGAAAGATATTTAACAGTTGCTTCCTCATCTCCGCCTAAAAATATGACTGTAGCGCATAAGTTAGCCATACTAGCCCATCCATACTTATACATCGTTTTCAGTTGATCTAACGCCTGAAGAAATATAGCAATTGACATATTCCGACTTCTAAATGAGGCTAACGCTTTATCAATATTAGGAATACGTCCAATGTTAGCAAACTCATCAATCCAAAATCTGAAGTGTAAAAGTTGACGATACGCTATTTCACCTGTCAAAACTTTATCCACTTTATCTCTCAATACTTCCATTGCAGTTGAGATAAAAATAGCTGCTAGGAAATTATAAGAATCCGTTGTTTCAGGAATGGTAACAAAAATTGCCGTCTTTTCTTCATTCCAGCTTTCAATATCCATGGTATCATTTCTGACTAAATCAACCACTTGCGAATGATCAAAGACAGAATATCGAGCAGCCGCAATTCCTAATACACTAGCCCGTGTTTCTGCTTCATACAAATCATTAAATAGTGTCCATTGACGATAAGCATAGTTGTTTGGATGGCGTTCGTTTTGTTCTTCAAACCATTCTTCTACCGGGCTAGGTTTATTCTTTTCTCTGCGTTTAACAAACCGTAACATATCTGCCACCATACCAATATGTGGTAAATAATCGTTATCTTGACCATCTATCCACAAAAATGCTAAAAAACTACGAATGAGCAGTCCTTCTGCTTTAATCCAAAAATCCTCCCCCTGGTTATCCGTTTTCTTTGTCCCCTCAGTAATCCATTCCAACACTTTATCAATATCTAATTCTGTTTTGATGTATTTGAATACGTTGAAATGGTCACTATTTAACAGTGTATTCAAATCAAATACTTTAATCTTATAGCCCATTTTCTCCAGGAAAGCGCCACATTCTCTAATTAATAATCCTTTAGGGTCGGTAATGAGAAAACTGGCATTGGTTTGTAAGATATTAGGCTTTAACACATTGAAAGTTTTTCCTGAACCAGGGTCACCAATAATCATAAGATTTTTATTTCGTTGAAAAGCTCTAGTAATACGATCATTAAACAAGCCCATCCTAGCAACCTTAGAGAGAATTGTATTATATTCTGGAATCTCATCCGCATATCTTGCCATCTCTTCTTTTTTCGCAAATCTCGCAGAACCATATTCTTCATTTGGTCGATAATACCTAGAATCATTGTTATACGTATAAAAAAGTAAGCCTATTCCTAAGCCAATAAACGACAAATATAAACCTAATAAACTAGGATAAAAAAGTGTCAGCCAATGATTATTTACTAGCATATAGTCCAACATTGATTCCGCAAAGAAAAAATTTACTTGTTCATAAAAAGAATCTCCAGGTAAATGTGCCCAAAAATTTCCTGTAACTGCAAATAAAAGAGCAAGGCATATAGATAGTACAAGATAGGGTTTAAATTCTTTTTTATAAATTTGCATAGTCATTTCACCTTCGATTTTTGAACACCTTGAATCACGGCTTGATACATCTTTTGTTGTGCGTATTTCACACGTTCTTCAAAGCTCATTTGTTCAGGACGCTTCAATATCATCTTTGAAAATTCTTTCGCATTAGAAATAGCCGCTTGATAGAAATGATTCAAGGCATTTTTGGCAAGTGCTTGATTTTGTACTTTAAAGAAAAGATTGACACCTTGATCTGTTTTTTGGAAAGCAAAAGGTAAACCCTGCTCTTTTAGATAAGCCTTTAATTTATTTAAATCCACTTCTCTTTTTAAATCTAAAGATACCGAAGTGGTTTTATCTTTACTATTGAGCAGTTGATACAGTTGCGTTTCGCCTGTTAAGATTTGTCTTTTAGTCATCCAATCAGACATGGTTTCACCTGTCAGAATGGTTGCTGCATAAAGCAAGCGTTCCAGCGTTAATACACCAGGATTAAAGATTTTGTGTACGATATCCTTTTGTTCCATAAAAAGTCACCTACTTTCTTTTCAAAAAATTTACTAAAATCTTATATCAGTCAATAATCGACACAGAAATTCACTATCAGAAATACAAAAATATTTTACATAGCCAATATAATCCACTAAAAACATACCAGGACTATTAGTAGACGAACAATTACTTTCATCAGATTCTTTCTGAAAGAAATCTTCCTTCCAATCAGTAATAAAAAAAATATGCAAACAAAGCCCCAATTTATCTATCTCAGTATTCCTAATTTCTCTGATAAAACTGTCGTGATTAATCACTCTAAAACTTACAATATTTTCCTGGATTCCTGCCAAAAGATTTCTGATACCCATATAATCTTTTACGTTAAAAATCAGAATATTTATATCGGAAAGTCGATTAAAAAAATCCAATTTTTGCAAAATATACCCTGAAAGATTGCCTAGGTGTATTTTTCTCATTTCCATCAGATTTCCCTCTTTTCTTAACAAAAAGAGACCGAAACTAATCGATCTCTTACGCTTTTTTTCTTATTTGTTTTTCTGGAAAGGAAAGGATTTTCTTTTCTTTCTTCTGTGCTTCTACCAACTGAATGACACTTTCATGCCCTTGATTAAAGGTTTGTAAAATCTTTTCAAAGTCAGCTTTTAGCCCTTTATTCATTTCTTTTTGTCTTAGCTGCAATTCATCTGTCTTTCCTTGCAAGATACGTTCCAATTGTTCTGTTTGAATTTCATACTCTTTCTGTATGCTTTGGTTAATTTTTTCTTTATAGGATTCTTCAATTTCCACTTCTTTAGCTGCTTGTGTCTTTTTATGCGTCAATTCAAGTTGTTTCAACGCTTCTTCATGCCGCTTATTCTCTGCTTCGATTTGTTGTGCCAAGTCAGCAGCTAATTCTTTTTGCATAACTTGTAAGTCAATATATTTTTGTTTGCTTAATTTTTCAGTTACTTGTGCTTCAATCTTATGACGCTGATCTAGCTCTTTAATTTCCGCTAGAATTTTCTGGCGTTCTTCTTCAAGATAATTTTGCACTTTTTCTTGGTAACTTGATTTTACCAAATCCAAAACTTCTTCCACATCTGTATCCATAATCATTTCATCTGATAAGTCAATGGAAGTAGTGGTTTCCTTGCTACTTAAACTTACACTATCTTCTTCAATAGGTTCATTTAATGCTTCTTTTTGTGTTGTTTCACTTTGTTCTTCAGGTTGTACTTCTACTTTTCTACTTGTAGAATTTTCTACTTTTCCACTTGTAGAATCTTCTACCACCGTTTCAGCTTGTTGTTTGAGTAGTAATTGTTTTAATTTCTCAATTTCCGCTCGTTGACGCTCAATTTCTTTCTGCATAGCATCATGCGGAGAATAAACATTTTTCTCGATAACTTTTGATAGGTCAATAGAAGTAATTGCTTCTTTGCTGCTTAAACTTACACTATCTTCTTTAGTAGCTTCTAATATTTCTTTTTGTGTTGTTTCACTTTCTTCTGTTACTGGAGGTATAGTCAAAATAGACTCATCAAAGGCAATTGGTTTTGAACTATAAAAATTATTGAGAAATTCATCCATATCTACTTCTGGTGCCACAGGTAAATGAATACGTTGCGCATAAATCATGTTTTTCTTATTACGTTTTTCAAGATATTTAATCGCAACCATGTTTCCCGTTTGTCCAAGCGATTCTAATCTTGCATTTTCACTATCTATAAAATTGACAAAATCCAATGTGCTACTAATTTCATCTAACATGATTCCATGAACAAATTTAAATTCATAGACTTCTACAGGTTTTGAAAAGAACAACATCTACATTTCCTCCCTCACAAAGTTTTCTTCGATATTTTCTACAGCTACTTCTTCTGTTTGTTTTGGCGAATCCAGTAAGTCTTTTAAGCCTTCCATTTGTAATAATTCTTTCAGCTGATCCAGATTCAAATCATTTTCAACCATCAAAGCAGCCGTAATTTCATATTCAGTTACTTCTAATTTTTCCTTCAAGGCGGATAGTTTCTCATTTTCTTTTTCAATGATAGACTCCGAACGCTCGATATCACTCAGTAATTTTTTTCGCTTATTTTCCAGTTTTTCCATTTTATTCATCTGAACACCTCCTACTTGCTGCTGTCTATAATTGCTTGCATATCCTTATTCTTTGGTTCTTCTGATTTTTGATTTTCTTCATTAGTCGATTTTTCAGGAGTAGAAGTTTCTGTTTTATCAGATTCTGCTGATTTTGATTCTGTGACTTGATTTGATGATTCCTCTTGCTTTGTATCTGAACTTGAGGTTTCAGCGGCTTCTGACGCACTATTTTCCATTAATTGTGTAGGCAATTGGATTCTATCGCTAGGATAGCTATTTTTATCCAATTCTGTAATGTTCTCATCTATTACAATGGGCTTCATTTGATTCACTTTGTAACGACCATCGATTAATTGATACGTAAGCTTTATATTTTGCTGATTAGATTGATTTTTAATGGCTCTTTCATCAGAACCTTTCTTCACTCGCTGTGTATTTTTAAAACTAACCAAACAAACTGCAGTATGATTTTTCTGGTCAATATAAATGGTTGCTTTCTGAAAAACCTGATTGACCACATAGCCTTTGTACGCCTGTTGAATCGGTAATTGCTCTTCCTCCTTGGTTGATTGATAGAGAGAATCTGTCATAAATGGTTTATAACGATTTTGATTCTCTCCTAAATCTTCTTTTGTATAATAAGCGATTAAAAACTTTTGAACTTCAGATTGTGTCAATAAAACATCTTTTTCCTTTTTATTTGTCGTTTTAGTGTGAGTAGAGGTCATTTTCTTTACACCACGATAATATCCCGTACTACTTCCAATCAGAAAAGTAAAAACGAGACCAAAAAGTATTCCTACAATCAATAATATTTTCTTTATGCGTTTAATTTTTCTTTCATCCTTCATTAAGCTTTAGCAAAAAGAAGTATTTTCTTCCTGCGTTTCCTCCTCTCTTATTTCAGACCTAAAACAGTTGCTGGATCAATTAATTCATTTTGTGCTAAACTGGTTGATTTTGAAATTTCTAAGTGTAAATGTGCACCTGTACTATTTCCAGTCGAACCGACTAAGCCTATCTTATCGCCCTGATGTACTTCTTGACCAGCATGAACTAAAATCTGTGATTGGTGAGCATACAAGCTAGAACGTCCATCTGGATGTTTAATTTGTACATAGTTGCCCCAACTATAATGATATTCAGCTTTCAATACTACACCATCAGAAATCGCATAAATTGGTGTCCCCATACTAGCCGCAAAATCTAATCCTCTATGAAATTCAGAAGTTCCGCCGAAATTGCGCCAACCAAATGGACTACTCAGATTAATCAAAGTTAGCGGTAAACGATAACTACTTTGATTGACTGGATTAGAAAAGTAAATATACCAATGTTTCGCCGCCTGAATACGTTCTGACAACTTATTATTAGGATTACCTTCCCAGTATACCAGAAAATAATTCGTCAATATTGAAACATCATTACTCACTTCACTCTTACCTACACGATTAAGATAACTTCGATAAGCAGGTACATCTGCCTGAGTCATAAAATTCAATTGTAAATCCATATCATACCATTTCTTATTCTTTTCTTTGGCATACATTCGAATCAAAGTATTGCGATTGGAACCATCTCTTGTATCTGTAAACTGTCCCAATCCAAGCCCACGGTGAATAATCATTGTATTGTTGCCATAAATATCAATCCCACTCATGTTTAGCCAGTTATCGTCATCCCAAGAAGTGGCAGTGGCACCCACAGGTGGATTGAGATAATCTCCTTCAGCTTTTTTTGGGTTAATCCCTGATTCCACTTGCCAATTGCCTAAAATAGCCGCAATTCCTTCTTTGGTAAAGCCTAATTTTGAGAAGTAGTTAAAGATATATTTGGCACGACTAGCAATATCTGCTCCAGGTGTAGCTAAATCACTACTTAATATGGTTTGTTGAACATAAGTTACTTTTGGAAAATAGAAAGCTGGATTCACATAAAACCATTCTTTCTTAATATTGTCATATTTTTCATAATATATCTGAATGGTATTCTCCTTTACTCTTCCTATTCTTTCTCCCACTTTTATTTTTGATTTTCTAAACAATTCTGTTAGACCCTTTATTTTCAGTCGATAAGTGTTCGTTTGTGTAATTTGTATGCCATCTTCAAACTTTTTTATCTCCCCATCAATAGGCGCTTCAAGATATTGTTTAGAGGGTGTAGACACTTCAATACCTTCAAATAATTCTTCTTTATTTGATACCTTCTCATACCCAAATCTTCTACTTATTGTTAGCTGATCGGTAGTATAGGGAAATTCTAATAAATCTTCTAAGCCCACATACCTAGATTCTTTAGATAGTGCATACAACTCTTTTTCATCTTCAGAAAAAGCATACTCTTTCTTTTTGAGTAAATCATCCATCGTATGCAAACGATAATCAGGATCACTGCCATTCAAATCAGACCATAATTTATCTAAATATTGACGATATGTTTGTAACGGTACTCTTGATTCAGATAATTCATAGTCATCAAATTTAATATTCATAAAAAACATGATTTCGTCAATATTCGTAAAGAATTGATTGTTTTCATCTGTATGTTTGGCATCGATTTCAGTCACATAACTCCAAGAATCAGTCAACGCACGTTCTTCTTGCACAATCACTGGACGAGAAGAACTCATAAGTAACCCAAAAAAGAATAGCAACACAAACATACAGACAAAGAGTATCCATGTAGCGGGTTGAGTGGCTAACGTAAAAACAACATCTACTAATTGCTTCTTACCTGAAAATAGGTCCTTGATCAAAGAAAAACCTTGTTGTGCTTTTTTTGCTTTTTTTGCTTGTGCATATCGATTGATAAATTGCTGATAATTTTTCAAACTTTGCTTTTGATGTAGCTTTCTCGCTTTCTTTATGCTTTCAGGCGTTCGTTCAAATCCTCTTCCTCTCATCATGTTGTACATTCGATTACTTAAACCATAAGAATGACTAGCTAGATTTCTTACTAATCTAATGCTTTGATGACCGACTCGATAGACCAGGTTCGTTTCTCTTTTCAGACGTTTTACCTGATAATAGGTATGAACAGCTTCGTTTAACGTATCGTCTTGTGAAATTGAATCAAGCACTTTGTTTTTTGCTTGAAAAACAGCTATGTTCACCGGATGAATAGGATCTCTTAATTTAGCCGTTTTCAAACGTTTTTTCGATAACTTCACTTGATAAGCCGCCAACTGTTCTTTTGTTCGATAATAGGAAAGAACAGTTGGTGCTTGTTTTTTTGAACTTAAAACTTGATTTAACTGCTTTCTACGCAGATATAATCGTTGTTTGCTATCGAACAGCTCTTTTTTTGCAACCTGTTTAACCTTATAGCTTTTCTTAAATCTATCCTTTTTTCTTTGCTTTTTCGCTGACTGTTTCATTTGAAGTTTTTGAAATTGTAAACTGCTTGTAAAAGCATTGGTTGTTGAAGGAATACTTTGTTTTGCTTTAACCTCGGAGTCTTTACGATTTCCATGATTGAGTTGAAAGGAAGAACGCTGCAACGAATTTTTTTGGTGTAATCTATATTTCAGTGATTTTGATTCACTTTGCCGAACAAAAACCATTTTACGCATTAGTTGCTTAGTCATTCTCCACTCCTCCTTTATGCGTCGGTATTCATCATAATAAACAGCTGCGTGTTTTTAGGAATCGGATTTTCGAATGGTACAGTAATTCCACCTGCTGATATAAGTCCCGTACCTTGTGGTGCACGATCATTAATATATTTAATAAGTTTAGGCGTTAAATGAATGACCTCTTGCAAGCGTGTAATATCCCCAATTTTCTGTCTCAACAAGATTAAAAATTCGCTATTACTAATCATTTTTCTTCCAGCAGAGCTATCAAGTAAAGTGGAAACATTTTGCGTAATGCCTGTTGGAATCGCCCCATATTTTCGTACACGACTCCACAATGCCATAAACCACTGTGCATTGGATTCTGTATCAAAATTCAACTGTAACTCATCAAAATACAATCGAGTAGTGCGTTTTCCTTGTGATTCCACGATTTGTTTCCAAATAGTGTCTAAAATCACTTTCATAGCAAATGGTTTCAACCGTTCATCCAATTTCTTGATATTAAATACAACCAATCTTGAATTTAAATCTACATTCGTTGCATGTGCAAAAATATCTTGCGAACCAATCGTATACGGTTCAACTTTCAAAGCTAAATGCTTTGCTGTTGAACCTGTTTCTTTAGATAGTACCTGATACCAATCAACCAAAGTAGGAATCTGACCGTTATAGATTTGATAAGTTTTTCTAGTAACTCTATCAATAATAGAAGCCTCTTCATCTGTAAATTCTTTTAATAAAGATTCAAATAAGTTGGAGAGTAAGTTTGCTTTTTCTTTAATCAAATCTACTCTTCTATCTTCCTGGTCTAGCAAAGATTCATCTGGTAAATCTAAAATGTTTAAGTGGTGTGTCGTCCCCGTTGAAATATCCAAAATTTGAGCCCCTAACTCTCTAGCTAAAACCAAATACTCTGACTCTGGATCAACCACAATCATGCGATCTTCAGGGTATCTTAAAAATGTGCTAAGCATTTCCCATTTTGTAGCCATTGATTTACCAGATCCAGAAGTGCCCAAAATCAAACCAGATGGAGTAATTAAATCTTTTTTTCGATTAATCGTAATCATATTATTGGTCATCTGATTTCGACCATAAAATTGTCCAGCTTTAGATTGCAATTCCACATTTGAAAATGGAATCTGAGTCACTACGTTTGCCGTAGTCATGTCTCGCATATAATTCATCTCAACATCTAAATAAGGTTTGCCAATAGGTAAAATCGTATTTAAAGCTTCTTCCTGCCTATCTTCAATGATTTCTGGTTCTACAGACCAGGTATGACAAATATCCTCTAAATCATGTACTGCCTCTAGCAAAGATTGTTCTGTATCAGCTATTACAATCATCGAAAAAATACCGGAAAAGAGTTTTTGTCCATTATCTTTAATTTCCTTCATTAACTCTTGCGCAGACCGTTTAATCTCAGCTACAGCTCCCGAAATGTATTCTTCAGGAAGCCCTTCTTTGAAATTTTGTTTAATTTGTTTTTCCACTTCTAATCGGTTCAACACTTGTTTCGTCTTAATCATTTTCTTTGCTTGAACCATATCGTAAGGTCTAGCATGAATACTAATCATGATTTCATAACCAGCCTGACATAATTCTTTAATCAACCGATCTTCTAAATATTTAGGATATTGACGAATATAAAGAATACTGGCAAATTTATCTCCCAAGTAAAAGTAGGGTTTATTTCTTGGGAACCGAAGATGGCTAGGCGCAATAAAAGCTTTGCTAGTTAATCCTGAAAAAACAATATCTTGATAAGTCGTCGTAAAATATCGTTTGGGACGTAGTATACTTGCCATTACCCGTAATCTTTGAATACCGTCACACGTTTCCATAGGTAAATCTACGCCATTATTGACGAATCTATTTTGAAAATTTTTAATGGTCGTATTCAATGAACGATTGGCTGTTGCAACATCCTTTGCCTTTGTCGAAAAGATAGCATATTTTTCCACTACAAAATTCTTTGCATCTTTTTCATACTGATTTTGAATAATCTGATTGATTTCCTCTCGATAGGTATCTAAGGAATCACCACGATAATCTAAGAACGTATCTTCAAAAAAATTATCCTCTAGTGGTTTGTTATGGACAAAAAGTTGATACCGCCCGTTTTTATCTAGGGTATTTAATGCTTCTGCATAACTCATTACCGTCATTAATTGGTCTTCCTCTGTTGCAACTTCGTAATTAATTTCTCCTAACTTCACCATCCTAGAATATTCATCTTCAACAATGTGCATAACGCCATTTTCAAATTGACTCGTATATTTCAAATAAGCTTGTGTTGAAGGCTGTGTATTTTCTAAAATCCGTTCTTTTTTCTTCTTTGAAACAGTTTCTTTCTGTTTAGAAATCATCGGTTTCGCTAACATTTTTTTGTTGAACAAATTCATTTTTGGCATACCTCCTTATTTGTCCTGAATAATAATAAGCATTTTGATATAAAAATAGTGTTCTCAATTTTCGTTTGATTTCATCCGCTTTTCCAATCATTACAAGTACTGGATATAATCCAAAAATTAGCCAACAAATTAAAACAAGAATAATGAGTAAAGCTAAATCTTGTATGAAAAAAACGGATAGGCTAATCAACACAACTGACAAAATTAAAGAAAGCCCTGCCTTTAATTGACGATAAGTAATTCCCCAAACTTTCTTTTCTACTTTAGACATATCTTTATAGAATTCTGAATTTACCGCCATTTAATTCACCCCCAACAATCGCTTAGAGAGTCCTTGCGTACCAATCAAACAAAAAATGATAGCACCTTGTTTAATAATAAGCAGAATCAACTTTGTTAATGCCAATGAAATTACTAAGGTCCCTCCACCTAGATTGGCTCCAAAAAGTAGTGGAGAATAATTTTTCATCAATTGAATATCAGCTGCACCTAAAATTGCAACTAGACCTAATGTGATAATAATCAGTATTCCCTGCAAAACACAGGCAGCAATGCTTTTCATAAAATTAATGGCGATAGATTTCGTTTCGTCGTGCATATAACCAACCACTAATAAAGGACCTATTGCCTTGTATATATATAATTGGATAGCACGTAAATAAACGAGTAAATACGCAATTAAAGTGGTTAAAGCCATCATCACGTTAGTAATCAATATAAAGAAAAAGACAATTGGCTTCATCCAAAAGGAAATCTTTTCCGAGAGTAACGAAGAAAAATCAGACGCCTGCTTGACGTCAGCATAAGTAAAGGCATTAGCAGCCCATTTATTTGCTTCTCCACCAACCCAAAGTATGCCATCTAATATATAAGAAATACTCATCATCAAACACCAAGCGATTAAATATTTTATCGCTATATTGATAAGAACTTCTACATTCATCCCTCCTTCTTCTCGTTGAAAATGCTTATTCACTTCTGCCAACTGAAGCAAAAACATTGTAAATAAGATAAAACTCCCAATCACTTGAAAGGAAATCGTAATCGTATCCATCACATGATAGGCTAAGGGACTATATTTTTCTAAAGATTGGGAGAGTTGTTTCACAATTTCATTTGAAGGATTCATGATTTCCCCTCCTACTTTAGAATTGAATGTTAGATAGTAAGCCACTTACATAAGCAATCATGCCTGCACAGACACCAATAATTACACCATTGACAACAACAGCTGAAATCGCTTTGTTTAAATCACGTGGATCTTCTGTTTCTAGTGCATTCTTTAGCTTATAGATACTATAAACTAGACCTACTCCACAAGAAATAGTAATGATTGCTCCAATAATGATTAATACTTTTTGTAATGGTTCCATAAAACCATACCCCCTTATAAATATTGATTAAAAACGGACATCTATAACAATAAATGCCCGTTTTAAGTTCAAGTAGTGCTTATTAATTTTTCTACTTTTTATTTATGATTTTTTTAAAAGTTTTGTATAGCTTCTTCCGATTCAATAAAGCGAGTGCAGCCACTAAAATACCGCCACCTAAATAAGGCAACGAAGAAAGGACTTGCGTACCAGCCTTAGGTAAGAAGCTTTCTGTTTCTTTTTTCGGTGTTTCTTTTGGTTTTTCTGGTTCTTCGGTTACTTCCACCGTCACTGGATTGGTTGGATATTCGTCCTCATCAATCAGCAATACACCTTGATTTTTAAGCAATAAAGAATGTTTATTGCCTAATTCTAAATCTGGCTTCACTTGCACATCCATTTTCCAAATAAGCTGCTTATTGTACCATTCATTGACTTTTTCAGGTTCTTCTTCAGTAGCCTTAATTGTCCAGGTCACTGTATGTGTTGCCTGGTCATAAACCAATTCGCCCGATTTTGTCACATCTGCTTCCTTACTATCTTTACCAACTAAAAAGATCGAGGATTTTTGATAGATAAATCCTGGGTCTAGCGGATCCTTCAAGGTTAGTGTTTTTGGTGTTTTGTTCCAGGTACCCGTTTCAAAATCTAACTCAAACTGCACATTATCGCCTTTTTGTCGGTTTAGTTTCTTCAAAAATTTTTCTTCATCTTTTTTCGATTTTCGCTCTTTGTCCTGTTTTTTAGAGCTATCTTCTTTAACTGTCATATCACTTGTACTTTCCGTTGATTCCGTACTTGATTTTGTCTCAGAAGTAGTCGATAAAGTAGATGAAGTAGTAGTTGTTGAACTACTTACCAAACTACTAGTACTGGTAGCAGTACTAGTAGAAGGCGAAGCAGTCGTTTCAGCAAACACGTAGGTTGAACTTAATAGCACACTACTGATAATGGTTGCAGAACACATAAATTGTTTAAAATTCACGGTGTCTTCACCTCCTTTTATTTAATTTGAAATTATTGTGCAGGTTTGATAATGAATTTACTTGCTTGTGGGTTTGCTTCTGGTGGCGTTACCGTTACTGGAGGAGTTGGGGTATTACCGTCATTAATACGTAAGTTAGCCGAGTTAGGAATTACCACTACCCCTTTTTCATTAGCAAAGTCTTTTACTTTATAGGTGTTCTTAATTAATGCTTTCAACTCAATGGTTAATTTGTGTCCTTTAAATTCTGTTGCTGATTTAGGTACCCATTTCATCGTGGAAGTCACTTTATCTAGCGTTAGGGTACCTTTGCTAGTGACGTCTGTCTTACCTTCCTTAACGACCGCTTTTACTGGTTCAAGTACATCTGGCATGTCGTCAACAATCTCTAATTTGTCAACTTTACGATTAGTTGGGATTGTTACATCAATTTCATACGTGAATTGTTTTTCGTAATCAATATTTAAACTCTTCTTGCCTTCAACCGTCTTATCAATGCTTGGATTGACCGTTTTAGGCAATTCTTCCGTAACTGGTGGCGTATTCGTGGTCTTATCGTCTTGAATCATTTGACCAACATTAGGAATACGAGGAATCCCATCTTTATCTTCGTATTTACTAAAGTCCACGTTTTCACGGACTACCGCAGTAATTTCCAAGTATAGACGGCGATTATAAAAATCATTGGCTGTACCTGGAGACCATGTAATCAATCCCGTCTTTTCATTCAGTGATAGTGTACCTTTACCAGTAACATCATTACCGTCTTTATCATAAACGGTGGCAGATTTTGCCTGTAGAACTGATTCCAATTGGTCACGTAATACCAATTTGTTCATTGGTACTGTACCAGTGTCAAACTGCAAACGATAGGTAATAGTCTTACCTTCTTTGGTACTGTCAGATTTAACCAATTGTACATCTGTACTCATCTTTTTTGTTTCTTGCGTTGCAGCCTGCGCCGTCATCATTTGACTTCCAGCAAGCGTGCCAATAAACGCTAAAGAAATCAACCCTGAAACAAATTTCTTTTTATTCATACATTATTCATCCTTTCATAAAAAGAAGCACCTACAATATGCAAGTGCTCCTGGTTTAATGATTTGATTTGATAATAAATTTATCAGCAGTCGGTTGTTTCATCTCTGGTACAACCACTACTTTATCTGATGGTAAATCTTTTCCATCAATCACAATGTGTGCTTGGTTCGGAATACGATAAGTGTTACTTGCCTTATCTAAATAAGGAATCACTTTTTTATTCATAGTAAACTTCGCTTTAAGTCCAATCACTAAAGTTTTTGATCGCCAATCATTAGGATTCTTTGCAGTCCATGTAAATGTATTATTTGCTAGACTTAATGTGCCTTGACTCGTAACATCTTTACCGTTATTTGCCACTACAGCTTCTTGCAAGGCAAGTGGAGCTTCAAGTTTATCTTTTAAGACTAAACTTGTCATTGGTTTGTTACCGACATTAGCCGTGATTCGATAAACTACATTCTGTCCATCAGCAACACTTGATTCTTTTACTTCAGCAGTACCTTTCAATATAGACTTCGTAATTCCTGTTGTAATGGTTCTAGGTGTTACATAGACTTCATTAGATTTTACCGTATCAAAATTCGTAATTAACGTAGAATGGTTTGGAATACGTGTTTTTTGATAATCATCACGAACTCTAACTGTCACATCTGTATACCAAGTTTCACCCAAGTATTCATTGATATTCGCAGCGTTTACTTGATAACTCAATTGCTGCTTGTTTGAAGTAGATAGACGTTTCCATTGATCCGTAACTTCACGATTATCCTTCATGAAACGTACACTTTGTAATTCAAAATCAGGTTCTAACAAATCGTCAATCTGTACTTTTGTTGTGTTAGGATTTTGGTTTAAAGTATGATACAAGCGGAAGGTCACGGTATTTTCATTGGTTCCAAGTGTTTTTTCTGTCACTTCTTGATTACCTGAACGAATGACCTTCTTCTCTTTGTTCTTTTCATATCCAGGTGTTTCAACGGTATTCCCTTCAAACGGTTGGTTGTTAATAATCACTTTTGAAGGATTGACAATCACTTTACCATCTCCAATATTGTCTTTCACACGTGTTTGGAATACTACTTTGTATTTTTCTCCTAATTGATATTTAAATCCAGATTCTAGATAATCTGCACTAAATTTGAATGTTGCAGTATGAGTTGCACTATCATAGCTAAATTTACCAGCTTTTGAAGTAATATCTTCGCCACTCATAGTTATAACTTTCCCACCAATGTATTCAAGTTCTTTTGGTAACTTATCAATCACTTCATAGCGAGAGTATTTTTGTACTATCTGCGTACCTAATTCAGAAACCCCAATTGTGAAAGGATAATCTACCCTCTGTCCAGGAAAAAGTTTTGGAAAATTCTTTCCTGTTATTGGATCCACTTCATTCTTTGTGAGATAAACGGGTGGTGTACTTAACAATCCACTGGAATAAGTATTCCAAATCGGCCAGCCTTTTTCTCCGATAATTCTAAACTCTTGCTCTGTACCTGATAATTGAAACGAAACACTATTACGACTGAAATCCAAGGCACCAAGTTTATCAGTAAATTCATTAGCATTTCCTGCCCAAGCATTGAAAGTTGCACCTCCATGCACTGATTTGTAGGCTACATTGGTGTCCTTAGTTAAATATGTTTTTAAGGAAGGGTCAGGATTCATATATTTAACCCCCTCACTCATGGGGATTTCTTTATGATAATTTAATGAATTAAATGTTAAATAAGAATTTTTATCCATCGTTATAGGTCGTTTAGTTTCAGAATCATAAAAAGTCAACGTTGTACTGAACTCTTTTAAATTTGCGAAAACATAACCTTCAAAAAGATTTCCACTGATTTGAAGCACACTATAATTTGAACCTCCCCAAGATTCATTAAATGATTCATAAGGTGGATAGTCCGCACCAGCAGGTGCCAAAGCAGAATCTGTAAAATAGAAATCAGAATATGTTACTTCTGCATCAACTGGTTTTCCCTTAAATAAGCCGACATGCCCATGATAGGTTTTAATCCAATCTGAGGGTTTTGGGGCTTTAATTAGATAAGAATACGCTGGTTTTTCCCCCGACATATTATGCCACTTGGTTTGACTTAAATTGTTAGGCTTATTCAAGTTAATAAAATCCCAGCCATATCCAGTATGTCCTGTAACTTTCCAAGTTCTTAATCTACTACTATCAATATTAGTCGTAAAATCAAAACGTGTTAGTTCAGGATTTTTTTGAATCAGAATTGAATTTGCTTCGCTAAAGACACTTGTGTTAGGATCCACTTTAATCACATCTGCTTGTGCTTTATGCCCGAAAGGGGATATCATTGCCAACGTTGTAATTAAAGTTGTAGCCAGAATCAACGTCTTTGAGAAGATTTTCTTCATTACATTTTGCCTCCTTTTCTCTGTAATTTTTTGTACAAGACTCTAATGTAGGACTTCGTACACGCTTCATTTCTATCAACTCCTCTAAATTTTTATGTACAAAAAAAGCCTATCTTTTCAGATACGCTTTTAAAACTTAATATAAATATAATATTTTCATTTAACCTATAAATTATTAATTAATTGATGTTTAGTAACTAATTCTTTGTTAAATGTTAATTTATCTTTCGTAGCACCATATCTACGTAGTGAAACCTTAATTCCTACTGTCTCACCATTGTCAGTATGAACAATAAAGTTTCTTTGTCCATTATTTGAATTTCCAAAGCTACTTATCGTTTCTATATTAGTTTGTTGTACAGGAACTCCCAACTCAGAAAGTTTAACCATAATGAACCGTATATAATTTTGTTTAGTTTGCTCGTTAAGTTGCAATTCAGTTTCTATTTTACTTAAATTTTCTTTTACTATTTCAGGAAACCATTGAGCAAACTGTAAGTTTAATCTACCCAATTCAAACAAATATCCAAATTCAGGTAACCTTTCCAAATGAAATAGAGCTTCATGTTTTAAGTAATTTGGACTAACTATTTTGTTTGAATGAATATATCTAAACTGATTAATATTAAAATCAAAATAGTAAGTTCGATACAAATTTTCAATATTATAAAATTCATATATTTCAAAAATTGTCTCTTTAGAATAATATATTAAATTCTGTAAGTCATCTCCATAATTATAACAAATATTTATTGGGTAAATAAATATACTTTGAACATTTCTTGCGTTTTTATAGCATTGAGAAGAATTTCTTATATTCTCTCGATAACAAGATGAATCTTCCAATACATTTTTTATTATTGGAAAATCTTTTTCGTCTGTTTTGAAATGAGTGTGGGTGCATTTAGCAATATTTTCAGCTACATCACAATTAGCAAAAAGAAAATTAGCACATACTCTAGGATTAACAATACTACTAATCCTTCTAGGAATTCTAAATAAATTACTTTTTACCCATTTAAAAGAAGAATCTTCTTTTTCATGCCCTGTAGCGTGTAATACTAACTTGTGGTTGATAGTCTCTACAACGCTTCTAATTTCATCGTTAATCACCATATACTTATCTTGCTCTGAAATACTATTATTCGACAAAATTTTTACAATCTCATCAAATCTATCTTTTAAATTAACCATGCTCGTAACCTCCCATCAACTCTTGAAATCTAGAATATATTGGTTTTTGCACCTCAGTAAATTCTCCTGTTTTCAAACTATAAGATTGAATAGTTGAATAAATCGTATTTCGAGATGAACAGTAAATATTAACAAATGATTTTTCTAATAATTCATCAGTGATTTCTACATCTAGTTTATTCCAAATATCAACTATAATAATACTATTAATAAAATTAATCATACTGGTTCTGATTAAGTCTATATCTTCGTATACATGAATAATCATATTTTCATAATCTATCGCTAATCTAAATGATGAATATGTTCCACCATGACTATTTTCCACGACATAAATATATTCATTACTATATATTGTTGGGGCTAAGATACTGTGAAATTCCCCAATACCACTTGTAGGCAATGGATTAGAAAAAAATGTATTTTCCTTATAGAACATTCCAAGTTCATAAGCATCATAATTTCCCTGTAATTTAGGAATTAAAAAATTAATTAATGAAGCAAAAGGTATGCGTATACCTTCTTTCTTACTATTAAGTACAGTATTTTTTACTTGATTTTTTCTAATCGCTTGTCTAAATGATGGTTCACTCATGTGTACATTAAACTTTTTCATAATACTTAAGCATTCACTAACCTTTAAAGTATTATTATACATAAAACCACCTCTTGTTAATGTAATAATATATAACTTTATTTTTATTGTACATAATTATTACATTAAAATCAATAGGCTATTTTAATTTCTTTAATTTTTTATTATCTATCAATATTCCCTTTCTTAAACAGAATAATAACCATGAATATTGTTTATATTCCTTCCTAATTCCTGCTTTGAACACTCGATACTGACCTTCTATTGTACATTCACCTAAAAATTCTAATTTTCTTCTAAATACAAAATCATCAATCAAAGGATTTTCTATTCTAATAAAATATATTTTATCATCTTGTTTATTCTTATACATAGTTAGTGCTTCGTTTGCAGCTTGTTCAGAAAAATATACTTCTAAGTCAATAAATCTCCCATTATCATTTTCACAAATAACGTATACATCCATTTTCATCAACCTCTCTAATTTTTTACGTACAAAAAAAGCCTATCTTTTCAGATACGCTTTATCATCTCTATTCAGTTTCTTTCCATTCATCAGGAACTAAATCTTCTAAATCAATCTCTAAAGCTTTAGCAATTTTATAAGCAGTATGAAACGATACAGATTTTATTCGTTTATGCCTAATATTATTTATTGTTGTTTCTGGAATACCCGTCATTTTAGATAACCGATACATTGATATTTGCTTTTGAGTCAAATATTTTTCTAGTTTTTCCCACATGTATAATTCACCTTCAAATAACTACATAAAGAAGTAGCTACTTAACTTTAGTAATTTTTTGAATATCAGAATATGGCAGGTATACATTGATATTCGTAATCTCTGGTTTGAGACCTTCTTCATATACTTTCGCATATACTTTAATTTTTGCGTTATTCTCACTGGATTGTTTGATATGAACGTCTGATGAATCCACACTTCTATCAAATTCATCTTTAAAATCAAGTGTTTTAAAACTATCATCTTCTTTTATTAAAAATGTAATATCTTTATAAGGAAAAAAGAGCAATCTCTTTTTCCTTTCTACATTCACAAAACTATTATTTGTGATTTCATTTAGTGAGTACTCTTGAATCATCTTTTCTTTATAATCAATTGGTTCAAAAAGTCTAAAATATAATTGTATTCCAACAAAAAAAATCATAAAAATGGTATAACAGACCAATATCCAGAATCTAATATTTAATAACTTTTGTCTATTCATCCATAATGCCTCCAATCTTCTACAAAACAAAAAGCACATCATTTTTCCTAAAATCCAGGACTTTGATGTGCTTTGTTGCTATTTTATTCGATTTTCACTAGTTCATAGGTATAACTACTGTTCCATCTTCATCTACATTATATCCATTGTATTCAGAATCATTTGTTGCTTGTTCTTTTTTTATAGAAAATATTTGTACACCATAAAATGTTTTTCCAACTTCATATTTATTTTCCTTACTAGAAATACCCACTGCACCGACTATTATATCATTGTTTAAAATCATTGATTTATGTGCAGAACTATTCATCCAATTATTAACTAGATCCTGAGCAATCATAGATTCAGTCTTATAACCTTCTTCTCCTGTACCTGCAAGAATTTCATAAGAAGATTGATATTCTTGGTAGTAATTTGGTAGTTTTTCTCTTATTAATGTACTAAAATCTTTTCCATTTGGACGTTTATGTGAGTAACTTACTAATAATTCTTGTGCTCGTTCAGGCATTATTTTTTCAAGTTCCCTATCATAAGATATAGCTTTTAATCCACGTTTTGTTCTCTCTAAGTTAGTTAATCTAAATACCTCTGATTTAATTTTTTCAATATCTAGTTCTCTAACTTGTGGTTCCTCTGATTTACCAGGTTGCTCTGTTGGCTTAGTAGGTTCTGTCGTATTTCCAGTATTTGTATTACCTTGCTGGTTATTATCAGACTTTCCTGGTTGTTCAGTAGGTTTTGGTTGTTCTTGACTTGGTTTAGTTAAATCTGTTTGCCCTATGTTAATTGCCGTATTACTTCCATTTGGATGCCATAGATAAACATGACTGGTGTAGTTTCCACGATTATACTTATGATTAGCAATATTCATATGGACAATATAGCTTCCATCTGATTGTTTAGCTGCCTTATACCATACTAAATCGCTTTGGTTTGCTGTTGACCAAGTTGGCACTTCTACTCTAGCAATGCCTTGTTGTGAGGCAGCTTGAATCACAACATCATAACTACCAGCTTCCTTATTGACATTCTTAATTTGGGCTTTTAGTGTATCTGGAATGGCAGGTAAATTTGTATTGTTTAATGCAATAGCTGTTTGTTGTCCTCGATTATTATACATATATACATGTGTCATATAAGTACCACGGTGGTTTTTGTGATTCTTGATATTCATGTGAACCACATAGCTACCATCCGCTTGTTTTTGCGCTTTGTACCACACTAAATCACTTTGATTTGGTGTTGACCAAATTGGGACTTTAACTTCACGAACACCAAATTGAGAACTTGAATTAACTACAATATCATACGTACCGTTTTGTTGATTTACGTTTTTAATTGCTGCACTCAATTGGTCTTTAATACCTTGAATATTAGTTTGACCTAAATTAATTGCCATTTCTGTGCCGTTGTTTTTCCATGCATACACATGAGTTGTATAGTTACCTATATGATACTTATGATTCTTGATATTCATATGCACTACATAGCTACCATCCGCTTGTTTCTTCGCTGGATACCATACTAGGTCACTCTGATTTGCTTTAGACCAAATTGGCACACTGACTTGTTTGATACCTACACCTGATTTTGCTTGTACAACAATATCATAAGTACCTGCTTTAGCATTCACATTTTTAATTTGCCCTTTCAACTGTTCTGTTTCGCTTTGGACATTGGTTTGACCTAAGCTAATTGCATGGACACCTTGATTCTTCGTGTACATATAAACGTGAGTCGTATATTTACCTGTATAGAACTTATGATTCTTGATATTCATATGAACAACCCAAGTACCGTCCGCTTGTTTCTTCGCTGGATACCAGACTAAATCGCTTTGATTTCTTGTTGACCAGATTGGCACGCTCACACTATCAACAGCACCGCCAATATGGTCTTTGACAACCACATCATAGGTTCCTGTTTTGCTATTGATATTTTGAATTTCTGCACTTAAAACATTATTTAGTTTGGTTTCGCCTGCACTAATTGCTTTAACTGTGCCTCGATTACTATAGGCATAAACGTGAGAAATATAGGTACCACGATTGTTGTGATGGTTTCTGACATTCATCTGCAAACGATAGCTGCCATCTGCTTGTTTTTGGGCTTTGTACCAAACAATATCACTTTGGTCTGGTTTTGACCAAGTTGGAACATAAACCTCACGAACACCAAATTGAGAACTTGCATTAACTACAATATCATACGTACCGTTTTGTTGGTTGACATTCGTAATTTTGGCACTTAATTCATCAGAAACACGAGGCATATCCGTTTGACCTAAATTAATTGCCATTTCTGTACCATTATTTTTGGTCGCATACACATGAGTCGTATATTTACCTGTATGATACTTATGATTCTTGATGTTCATATGCACTACATAGCTACCATCCGCTTGTTTCTTCGCTGGATACCATACTAGGTCACTCTGATTTGCTTTAGACCAAATTGGCACACTGACTTGTTTGATACCTACACCTGATTTTGCTTGTACAACAATATCATAAGTACCTGCTTTAGCATTCACATTTTTAATTTGCCCTTTCAACTGTTCTGTTTCGCTTTGGACATTGGTTTGACCTAAGCTAATTGCATGGACACCTTGATTCTTCGTGTACATATAAACGTGAGTCGTATATTTACCTGTATAGAACTTATGATTCTTGATATTCATATGAACAACCCAAGTACCGTCCGCTTGTTTCTTCGCTGGATACCAGACTAAATCGCTTTGATTTCTTGTTGACCAGATTGGCACACTCACACTATCAACAGCACCATCAATATGGTCTTTGACAATGACATCATACGTACCTGTTTTACTATTAACGTTTTTAATTTCTGCACTTAATACATTGTTAAGTTTGGTTTTTCCGGCATTCAGTCCTTCTACTTGCCCATTTTTGCTATAAATATAAATATGTGTGGTATAATTGCCACGATGATTTTTATGGTTCTTAGCATTCATCCGTACCTTCCAAACACCTTTTCCTTGATGTTTAGCTTTATACCAAACTAAATCGCTCTGGTTTGATGTAGACCAAATGGGTACACTTACTTCTCTAATCCCATCAATGCCCATTTCATCTGTTGTCGCATGAATCGTTACATCATACGTGCCTTCCTGTTGATTGACATTATCAATGATTCCATACGAATGAATCGCTGCTTCTACTTTTTGATTAGCTGCAAATCCCAACAATACAGACGTACAGACTAACGCAACCCCAACTTTCCACTTTTTCATAATCATTCAATCTCCTTTCGTATTATTTATTTCAATGATTCTGAAAGTGTTTACTATTACAATATTTATTTTAGCAAATTTTCCTTTAAAAAACCACTATTCAAAAGATTAAAACATTCCTTCTTTTCGTAATGCTACATAGCTTTCAAGCGTTTCTTCTAGATTTTCTGGTGCAATTTGAAACTCTTGGAAGTACTTTCCAACTTCAGTGATTGTCACTGTATTTTTTTGACTAAAAAATGCCATAGGTATTAATAAAACATATGGATTTTTTTATTCTGTTTCTTTTTCACTCTCTAAAAAAGCACAAATGAAATCTTGTTTTCCTTTCACTCGAATAGTCCATTGTTTACTTTTAGAACGATACATTAACGAACTGTACTTTACATCAACCGTCACATTTTTAAAGTAAAAATCATAGATTGGATTGTTCTTTTGAAAATTTGTATTCGCGTCTATTGCTCCTGGTACGTATTTTTGAAACAATTCTTCTGCCATGCCACCTAATCTCGCTGCACGACTACCGTAATTTATCTTATCTTGTATCTTCAGTACCCCGCTTTTTAGTAATCTGACATGCGCAATATATACTGGCAACCCACTTTCTTGTACTGCTTGATGAAAGTCCCCACATTCTAAGTATATTTCCACAATATCTTGTTTAGTCATTGTTTCAACATCCATCTATTTTCCTCCTCGTATTTAAAGATGAATCATTTCTAAAAAAATATCTTCATTAATGATTTTTAGGTCCGAACCTTGCGCAAGTAGCTGATCTGCCATTTTGCGTTTACGTGTTACTTTTTCTGGCTCAAATAAACTTAGTTGATAATTTCCAGTAACTAAATAATCTGTATTGCCATTAACAAAATGTTGCACAATCCCATGTAAGTTCATTACTTTATCTTCTGCTTCATTCCGCTTCATCGATATCAAGGTACCTGTAAATGCAAATCGTTTGCCTTTTACTGTATTTTTCATTTCCACTTACCTCCTCATCAAAAGGTTAAAAGGGTAAATCATCCATAGTATAATTTTCATCAGTCATATAGGATGGTACTGTTTCTTCCAAATTTTGATTGTCTAAAAAGGATTGTTGTTTTGTTGCTTTTCTAGACTGCATTTGTTCCTTTGTTTCTAAAAATTGTACTTCATTAACGACTATTTCAGTCACATACACACGCTGACCTTGTTGATTTTCATAGTTTCGTGTTTGAATACGTCCTTCGCAGGCAATCAAGCTCCCTTTTACAAGGTGATTAGCGATTGTTTCGGCTAATTTCCGCCAAACAATACACTGAATAAAATCAGTTTGTCTCTCGCCGTTACCATCACTAAAATTACGTTGAACAGCCAAAGTAAAACTTGCAACTCCTACTCCTTGTGGCGTATATCTCAACTCAGGATCTTTGGTTAAACGCCCGATTAATTGCACATGATTCATCATTATCATTCCTTTCTTTTCTATTTCTTCCTATCATTACTTTGAATGACTATATCTTTTAAATCTTGAAGGCATTTCTTTTGAATCGTGCTAGGAGCACTTAATTTTGTTATATAGCTAAATATATCCTTTAATCTAACTTTCCAATTCGCTGGACGATTATAGTCTAATTGTTCTAACACGTTAATATATCCCTCTAAATTCAAATCCACAACATTCATTTGATTGAGTGCAACTATTTTTTTTGCAATTATTTTCATTGCGTGGTTATAAGAAATATTGCCTGTCATTAATATAATGCAATCAAGAAGTGTTTCATAATCTGGAAAGTCTTGAAATAATAAATTAGAATAAGCAGCTACTCTATCTCCATAAATCACGCTAATTTCCTTAGATTTTTCGGGAATTTGAGAAAAATCCTGTCCAACCATCATACTTACGATTCGATAAGGAATTTTTCCATAAGGAACTTTAGTTAAATACGTGACTAAATGTGTCTCTTTTTCATTCATCTGGTTAGCTTCCTTTCAAAATTTTTTAATGATATAATTATTCAGAGGTGATTTACTTGAATAATAGTGAAAAAATTTTATCCAAATTTATATTGCCGTTTGCAAAACAAGAATTAGCTGTTACTAATTTTCTTATATTCGCTATACTATGGTTACGTTTATTTCCTAATTCAAATTATTTTCTCCAGTCTATAGAAAATAAATATAAATTATTTCATCAATTGGATAGCTGGCTGCATATTCAATTCATCTATGATAACGGCATATTTATTTTATTTTCACTAATTGGATTCTATATCCTACATGTATTGATTAAATCACTAGTGCTCTTTTCTATCAATCCAATATATGCTTCACAGGGAACAATTACCCACATAAGCCCTTATATTAAGTATTTTAGTCTATTGCTTGTTCTTATTTCGAATTATAAGCAAACATCTTTTTTAAAATACTTTCTTTCCCATTTAGCGATTACTGAAAGATTTTATCCAGGATACCTTCTATCGTTTATCCTTATTTATTTCTATTATCCTGAGTTTTTAAATTTAAAATCTGCTATTCAAGGTATAGAAAATTTGAAGCATAAAACAGGAGTCATATTTTTTAGTTACTTAGTTCTATGTTTATTAAGTTTTATTATATTTGCCCTAAAGTAAAATAATAATATTTCAAATAAAATCCATAAATCTTTTAAGTGTTTCTTCAAGGCATGTTAGTACTTCATCCCTATACAGTGCTAATATGCCTTCATCTCTTGTTAAAATATCATTATCTATCTGTTCATAATGAGCTTCCTCAATTAATATAATCAGAGGAAATCTATCCATCTCAATATGAAATTCATTTTCTTTTTCTATAAAATTACACACTTCTTTCAAGGAATTTGCCTTAATTAATAGTTTTTCATTTGCCGTCATTACTAAGTAAATTTGTTCAACAAAATAGTGTCGGGGAAGTGTCAATAAATCATCTAACTTATATTGACTTATATCTATATATTTCATTTCCATATCCACCTTATCTTCATTCATCATGATTATCATTCCTTTCTCAATTCCAAAAATCTTCTGTATAATTTACGGTCTCGTAATATCCATCTAACTTGTTCAATTGTTTCAACTTGTTGTATGCGTATAAAGTTGCCTTCACATCTTCTAAAGCTAAATGTGGGCAATAATTGTAACCAAAGTAAGCTGCACAAGTAGTTAATTTTTGCCATTTGTAATCTCCAAAGTATTCGCTCCATTCGCCATAAACAGGAGCAAAAACTTTCATGATATCAATCGTTTTCTTTCCTTCAAAATCAATCCCTATATTTTCCAAAAACGTAATATCAAAATTGATATTGTAGCCAACTAACAATTCGGATTGATCAACAATTTTTTGTATTTGCTTTTTGTAATCAGAAATATTCGGGCAATTTTTAACCATCTCCGGGCTAATTTTATGAATTTTTTGAGCTTCAAACCAACTCGTTTTGTGAGTTGGTTTGAACAGCTGATCGAGCAATAATTTGCCATTGCCATCAATAATGGATAATTGTAAAATTTCATCTCCATAAGTTAATCCCGTTGTTTCTGTATCAAAAACTATCAAATTCATGATTTGTACTCCTTTCACGCTTGTCGATAAATTAAACTAAAGCAAGTCATTCAAAGTATTTAATTTTTCATCCGTTTTCAACAACAATTCAAAATAATCGTCAATTGCTTGATCTAAGTGTGACATATAACTTTCTCCAGTTGCCATCTTCATCAATTCTAGCTTTCGATAGCTAGATTCCTTGATTTTAATACTTTTATATTTGACATATGCAACCTTTTCCGTTGGCTGAACTGTTGATTGTTGATGCCTTAATTGCCTGGTGGATTGATAATTGTCTTTTTCTAAAAATTGGTCATATCTACTACTCATTTAAGCGACCTCCCTTTCAATTTCTTGTATCTTAACTACTAAATTTTGAAAGAAAGCGTCAATTGTTTCAAAACCTGCTCTATTCTTTTTGGCAGCGTCCGAACAATAGACGGATTGCTTTTCATACAATAAATCTAACTGGGGCAAGTACCCTACATAATTATCAAATCTTTCCAACGTTTGAATAAGCTCTTTTGAACGATTGGCACGTTTATCTATTCTGTTTGCCATCAAAAGAACTTGAGTTTGTGTATCAAAATCAATGTTTAATTCATTGACAAACGTACTCAAATGAAGGGCGGCAGAAAAATCATCCACACCTGGCATAGCGATTGATAAAACAATATCACTCGCAATCAATGCGTTTTGAGTGAGTATTCCTTCATCATTTTCTGTATCGATTAAGATATAATCATACTTTTCTGATAGATACGCATAATTTCTAGCAATCCATCTAGCTAAAATAATTTCTCTTTGTCTCCTGGAAATAAGTCTTTCTTTTAGGGCAGAGACAAGCTTATGACCAGGTATTAAATCGAGATTTTCTTTTATGCTAAATGGATGAACATTTCCTTTTTCAAATAAATCAATGACTGTATTTTCAGTGGATTCAAATTCGCCAAATCCAGTCGTTAAATTACCTGAATCGTCTAAATCTATCATGAGTACTTTAGAAAATAGTCTTAATTTTTCTGCTAAATTTTTAACGGTAGTAGTTTTCCCTACGCCACCCTTATCTGAGTTTGCACTAATAACCAACATATTACTTCGCTCCCTTTCTATTATTGGATTTTGCAACAGTTTTAATTAATTTAGAAAATTTATCCGTTTTAACCAATTTTCCATTCAAAGTTTCAGCCACCAACAAATTGCCAACTTTAATCGTCACAATATGTTTAATGATTGCATAGAATGGTTCGTTGATTTTTACATCAGCTTTTCGTCCATCAATAATTGCTTTTCCTTGAGGCACATAAAGTCCATCTTTTCGGATATCGGCAATTCTATGCTTGTAAGCTGCGTCTAATTTTGCCGTTGCATTACCAAAAGTAGCAAGGTAGCGTAAGTCTCGTTGAAAAATAGTGTTTTTATTGTTTTCCATACTTCTTTTCCTCCTTAGGAATATTCTTGAAGTCCCGAATTTACGGGGTGCTGAAGTCAAACGTATTGACTTTCGGTGTTTTTTACGCAAGGTTTTAAGTCTAGTAACCTTAAACTCTCGGACATATTTCCAATATATGTTCCGTTGACGTCTGGGAGAGGTTCTGTTTCCTCTTACTATCTCCCTCTTTTCATCTTTTTATCCCATAGACGTGCTGATCAGGGCGATAGATTGTTATTCAGTTGTCAAAGGTCAAACCAAGCAGTTTAACGACTTACTAAGGTCAAAGATTTAGTGCATTATTCTTACTTTTTCCTGGTTTGCTAGGGTTTTATTTAGCGTTTGCTGCAATGAATCATATAATTTTTCTCCATGATTCAATTGGTGAAACTCGCCACCATCATCTATCTTCTTGAAAAAATCAGGATAAAGATAATAACCTTCAGCTTGTCTTTCAAATCGAAAATAGATATTTTTCAGTCCTTCTAGTTGAAAAGAACCAAATCGTTCATCTTCTGGCATGGTTAATTCTGTAATAGTGTACTCTGCCATTGATTTCACCTTCTTTCTTTAAGAAAATTTATGTGTAGGTGTTCGTAAAATGGAATCAATATCTGTATTCGTTAAAGTAGCGTCAAAATAATCTTTAAATCTAACCATTTCAGTTTCATAAATGACACCTGGATTATCCGTTACTAGCAACAAGCATTTTTTCCAGAAATTCATCATCATTTTGTAAAAGTAACCAAACACATCTTTAATACCTTGTTCTTTCCAATTACCTAAGCGATACATTTTAACGAATTTATTTACTTCGTTATCAAGTTCCTCAGAAAAAATATCGCCATAGATTTTGTGACCAACATTCAATTCTCTTTCTACTTTTCGTTTGGATTCATAGATTTTAGAAATAAGTTTCAAGCCATCTTTACCAAATTTAGATAATAATTCAGTCGATTGTTCAGACAGTAAAGGATATTTCTGAGTAGCAACTAAATTTTCATCTGCCATCAATTCAGAATGATTTTCTTGTTTCGATACTGGTTTCGATTGAGTATCTTCTATTTTTGTATTCAATTTTTTTATAGTTAATTTATTACCTGTTGATTTTGAGCAGTTCATTTTGGACTGTTCAAAATCAACATCCCAAATTTCTTCATCCGATAAATCTTGATTTTTCAATGTTTCTGATTTTGTTTTTGCTTTTCTACTCTTTCTTTCAATCAAAGGGACTCTTTCAAATCCTGCAGAAAGTAAATCAGATTCTATTGCTTCTATATCTTCTTCATCAAACTTATCTTGAGTGAAGTAGTAGTGATAAATGTATTTCTTACCATCACGTTTTCGAAAAGCAATGAGATAATTCTGACTCATTAATTCATTCCAAATTCGGTCAATACAAGTACGCTTATTATGTGTAAATGCTTTTTGTAATTGTGTTTTATGGAATACGTAACTTTCTGGCATGGATTCCATATAAGCAAGCAGACCTCTTGCTTCCAAACTCAAATCATCATTCTGTAGCATTGCACGAGAAATGCTTTCGTAACCTTTATTTTTTATGTACTTTTGAGTAGCTCCTGACGTCATATCAATTCCTCCATTCATTTGTCCTCCGCCAAAAGGATTCTGTTTAAAGTAAGCAGGTAGTGGGAATCGAACCCACCTGAACCAATACCTGCGAGTGTTTAACCTATAAATTGGCGGATAGGTTAAACAAGGGGGAATGTAATAATTGCCTAAGTCAGGAAAGGCAATGAGTTAGCTTTTAACTAAACTCAATACAAATATTTGGAATTGCACCAAACACCAAAGCTGCTACTGTCTAGCTATTTGTTTCCCATAAAAAAGTTTCCGCCTAAACCAAAAAAAGAGGATAGATCTCTCTATCCTCTGATATTGATTTATTCACTTTTTTTACATCTAACTAAATTCTAGACACTTAC
>SAMEA3387512__coassemble_897_pt1 | contig 44894 bp, 43 predicted proteins | sample SAMEA3387512__metabat2_high_PE_013 | metagenome-assembled genome bin SAMEA3387512 (sample SAMEA3387512) | Felis catus | biome: Faeces | place: United Kingdom | collected 2012 | reverse complement strand
TTTACTCTACCCATATCGTTATTATATCATAAATTTTGAGCTCGATCTAGTATTATTTTGCTTGCTCAACCGCATGACCCCCGAATCTGAATGCTTTTTACTTCTATTGTACAAAGCCTACTAAAGTTTACAAGAAAATCTTGAGTCACTTCCAGGTATTTTCGACTACCTATAGAGAAGTTTATGATTAATAACACGTACAAAAAGCAGGCCGACAACCACGCGACCTGCTTAACTAAAATGTTTCATCACAGTTAAAACGATGAATATTTGCTATTTTCCACGCCAAATATGCGTATCTTTTAACCCGCAGTAAGCATCTACTGGATCAACACCTTTAAACTCAGATTCTCCCATTAGTTTCTTCAACAGTTCTTCTAATGTCACTCGATTGCCATCATAAGCATTGATATAAGTACCTACTTGTGGCACATCGGCTAAATGATAAGGACATTGCAGTGAGATAAAGATGGTTGGGACTTCATGTACATAAAACGGAATATCTGGTGTTCCCTTAGAAGCTGGCCAAATAATCCGTTGGGTCGTAGCTCCCGTATTAATGTCTGCTACATTCATAATCAAATCATAGTTATCTGTTAAGTCAGCAATTGGACGTTTTTGTGCATAGACATTGATTAGCGCTTGACGTTGTTCTTCCGGTGGCATATTTTTTATTTTCGTTTCGATATCTTGCCAAATGGTAACCTGAAATCCTTTTTCTTCTAATAGTTCTTTAAATAATTCAATTGCCTTTGGTTTCCCTGCATTAATTAGAGCACCAAATCCGCCTTCAATCCCTTTCACTGGAACCAATAGTACTCGTGGATAGCGTTGAGGGCTAATTGGAAAAATATTCTTTTGTTTATCTTTGACTAATGTAATTGATTTATCTGCTACTTCTCTAAAAATTGCCCTATTATCCGGTAAACCAATTTTGGCCATCGCTTCTTGTTTTGGTGGCAAGATTTCTTCCTTTACTTTCTTATGAAGTCCTAATTTTGCCTTCAATCCTAAGGAACGACGAAGAGCATCATGTAAGCGTTCTTCAGACAACAAGCCGTTGAGATAGCCCTCTTTCATATACGCCATATCTTCATCTGGATCATTAAAGAATAAGAATAAGTCACATCCTGCTTCAATCGCAGTTGGTAATACTTCACGTCGCGACATAATCGAGGACATCCCCAACATATGGGACGCATCTGTTACAACTAGACCGTTAAAACCTAATTTTCCGCGCAATAATTCATCCAACAGAGGCTTTGAAAGAGTTGCTGGAAGCGCCTCTTCATCTGTCAATTCCGGATGAAAATACTGTTCATAGCTTGGCAATTGAATGTGCCCTGCCATAATTGAAGGAAGACCTGCATCAATTAAACCTTGGTAAATTTTTCCATACGTATTATCCCATTCTTCAGTAGAATAGCTATTTACAGAAAAAGATAAATGTTGATCCCGTTCATCCACCCCATCTCCTGGAAAATGTTTCGCCGCAGGTAAAATTCCGCTTTCTTGAATGCCTTTCATATAAGCCAAACTCATCTGTAAAACGGTGTCTACGTCTTTACTCCAAGAACGACTAGAAATAATTGGATTACGCCAGTTTCGATTCAAATCTACAATCGGCGCAAAAGACCAGTTACAACCAATTGCTGAAGCTTCTACCCCAGACACTCGCCCCATTTCATAGGCATAGCTCACATCGTTTGTCGCTCCGATTTTAACTTCTTTACCAACCTCTGTCCCATCGACACATGCGCCATTTCCTCCAGCTTCGGTATTAGCTGCAATTAACAAAGGAATTTTGCTTTTGGTTTGTAAAATATAATTTTGGTCATAGACTTCACTAGCTTTTGCAGGATTATAGCGAACTGCCGCAATATGATAATTTTGCACCATATCGGTTAAATATTCTTCACTACGACTAGAACCCATATTTACAAAAAGTTGACCAATCTTTTCATCTAAAGACATTTGACTAATTGTCTTTTCTACCCATTGAATATCCTCTTTATTCAAGTTATATGGCATTTTTGTCAAATCTACTAAATGCGTCAAAAATATCCCTCCTAGGCCAAATTATGCCAAAATTCATCTGCATAACTTTGATAATCTTCTTTTGACAATCGTACGTTCACAAAATCAATAGCTACTTGATCTGCTAAACGAGTCCATGATTGTTTTTCTTTACCCACTAAAATTGGATAAAAACCTACTTTATTCACTTCAGCGGCTTTTAAATCTCCTGGAGAATCGCCTATCATCAGTACTTCTGAATGTGTGTATCCTTCAGTCAATAGTTGTGCCAAGGCATCTTCTTTCTTTCCTTTATCTTGGCAAAATAAGACATCCACATATTGCATCAAACCATGATCTTGCCATTCTGCTTGCACCGCTTCTTTATTGGCTGAACTAACAATCCAAATTTTTCCAAGCTGATGCAATTTTTTTAAACTTTCTGGAACGCTTTCAAAAGTATGGGTATCTCCTTTGTAATCATGAATATGTTGGTTGACTGCGTTAGACCAAACTAAGGCTTTTTTTAAATCTTCACTTGGATTTTGCGCAATTTGTGCTTCTAGGCTAGCATTAGACAATTGAGGTGTATGTTCTACCCAAGCTTTTAAATTTTCGATATTCTTTACCCTAGCATATTCTAATCCCATCACTAGTCCTACGAAACGATTCACGCCGCGTGTTCTGGAAAATAGATTCACCCGGTCCCACTCTTGTAAGAAGGCCTCGCGATTTTCCACTTCAAAAACATCTGCTGCTAAAGGTCCAAAAAACAATTGGTGTTTATAAGTCATGGTATCCATTACACAGCCATCTGAATCAATACAAAATACAAACTTTCCTGTCATCTATTACACCCCTGAATATGCCGCAAATCCACCATCGATTGGCAAGATTACACCGTTGACAAAACTTGCTAACGATTCATCTGCTAAGAAGAATACGCCACCGACTAATTCTTCCGCCTCACCAAAACGATTCATTGGGGTATTCGTCAAAATCTTATGCGCACGTGCTGTTGGATTGCCTGCTTCATCAAATAACAGACCGCGATTTTGATTTGTCACTAAAAAGCCAGGCGCAATTGCATTACAACGGATGCCCACTTTTGAAAAATGAACGGCTAACCATTGGGTAAAGTTGCTAATTGCGGCTTTTGCTCCGGAATAAGCTGGAATTTTTGTAAGCGGGGTGAAAGCATTCATACTAGAGATATTAATAATATTTGCACCTTTTCTTCCCACCATTTCTTTAGCAAAGACTTGTGTTGGTAAAAGAGTTCCAAGATAGTTCAAATTAAAAACAAATTCAATACCTGCTTTATCTAAATCAAAGAATGTCTTAGTTTCATCAGGCAAATCTAAGGTGTGAAACTCATTATCTGTTGTTGCCTTTGGATTATTGCCGCCTGCACCATTTATTAAAATGTCGATTGCACCAAAGTCAGCTAAAACAACATCCTTTACAGTTTCTAAATTTTCTTTATCTAATACATTGGCTTGATAAGCTTTAGCTATCCCACCTTCAGCTATGATTTCATCCGCATATTTTTGGGCAGCTGCTTCATTTAGGTCTAGCAAAGCAACCTTAGCACCAGCTTTTGCGAATTCTTTAGCTAAATATCCACAAATCACTCCACCAGCTCCCGTAATGACTACAACCTTATCATTAAATTCAATTACTTTACCCATTATTTTTCCTCCTCGTTTTCTTTCACCACAGCCTCATACAAACCATATAGATACGTTGCACCTAAAGCACGATCATACAAACCATATCCAGGACGTCCTGTTTCACCCCAAATCATCCGACCGTGATCTGGACGAATTGGCCCCGTAAATCGATATTCGTATAAGGATTTCACTACTTCATACATATCGATGGAACCATATTTTGATGGGTGCGCACACTCTTTGAAAGATTTACCACGTCCTAGACGAATATTTCTAGCATGCATAAAGTTCACACGATTTCTTAAAAGAGCATAGCGTAAAATTTCGATGGAATCATTTTTGGGGTCGGAAGCAAACGACCCCACACATAAGGTCACACCATTTGCTTTACTATCATATAAATCCAAGAAACGTTTCACTGCATCCAAATCAGTAATTATCCGAGGTAAGCCAAAGATTGAATAAGGAGGATCATCTGGATGAATCGCCATCTCAACCCCAACTTCTTCCGCTACTGGAATGATTTCGTTAATAAAATACGCCAAGTTTTCCCAAAGCTTTTCTTCGTCCACGTTTTTATAAGCATCAATCACTGCAGTCATCTCTTCTTTGGTATAACTAGCATCCCAACCCGGTAAAGTCAACTCACCATTAATCGGATCCATCTTTTTCGATACTTCTTCATCAAAAATTAAAGCATGCGAACCATCTGGATATTCATAATTCAAATCGGTCCTTGTCCAGTCAAATACAGGCATAAAGTTATAACAAATAATTCGAATATCTTCCGCTGCAAGATTGCGAATCGTTTGCTTATAATTATCAATCAAACGTTCACGTGTAGGTCGACCTAATTTAATATCTTCATGGACTGGCACACTTTCAATCACTGATAATTTTAGTCCATGAGCTTCGACTTCTTCTTTTAAAGTCCGGATTCTCTCTTGTGGCCAAACTTCGCCGACTGGAATATCATAAATCGCCGAAACAATTCCTTCCATTCCGGGTATTTGGCGAATATTTTCTAGCGTTACTGGATCGTCTTTGCCATACCATCTAAATGTCATCTGCATTCTAAACTTCCCCCTTGAAAAAATGTAGCGCATTATCATAACAAATATTAACTACAAATTGACCTAATTTTTCGAAATCTGCTGGCACTTCCTCTTCTTCAATCCAAGTACCAACAAGTGTACATAAAATTCTTCTAAAATAATCATGACGTTGATAGGACAAGAAACTTCTTGAATCTGTTAACATCCCGACAAAGTTTGCGAGCATCCCTTGTTCTGCAAGTGTCTCCATTTGATTTATCATGCCTAATTTAGTATCCGAAAACCACCATGCCGCACCATACTGCAATTGACTTTTTATACTATGATTATTCACTTGGAAATTTGCTAAAGTATTGGCTAGTGGGATATTTTAAATCGGATTTAAATTGTACCAAATCATCTTCGGTAATTGATTGCTTCGAGCGTAATCATCTAATAGTAGATTTAGATTCTGTGTCAAATACATTTGTTCCCCCATTGAATCAACGCCACAATCTGGACCAAGCTTAGAATATAATTGCGTATAATTATTGCGAAGGGCACCAAAATGAACTTGAGTGACTAAACCATATTGATGATATAAACGGCATAGCTCTTTAAATATTGCACTTTGCCACTGTCTCACTTCTAGTTTTGTTAAAGACTGATTAGACATACGTTTTTTTAGAATTTCATCGCATTGTGCTTGACTGACCTTTTCAAAAACAACTTCACCAAAACTAATATCACTTGCCTTACACCCATGATCAACAAAGTATTTCACGCGTTCTTCTAAAGCAGCCACGACATCACAAAAACGATGAATCTTCTGGTTGGTTACCTCAGCTAGTCGTGAAATAAATTCATTGAAATTGGCATGCTCAACAAAAACTTCATCTGGTCTGAAAGTCGGTGCAACTTCAACATGAAAAGCTGTATCTTGCGCGATTTTTTCATGCCACACTAAATTGTCTAGTGGATGGTCTGTTGTTCCGATAAAGTTTACCTTGCTCATTTGGATTAATTTTCTGGGACTCAATTTCTTGTCATGAATAATTTGATTTAACTTGTGATACATCTCTTCAGCATTTTCTTCTGTTAATAAATCAGTGATGCCAAACACATTTTTTAATTCCAAATGGCTCCAGTGATAAAGTGGATTGCCATAAGCATGACTGACTGTTTTCGCCCAAGCCTTGAATTTTGTCAATTTATCACTAGAACCGGTAATTTCTTTTTCAGGAACGCCATACGCTCGCATCAAACGCCACTTATAATGGTCTCCTCCCAGCCATAAATCAACAATATCTTCAAATACTTGATCTTCATAAATTTCTTTCGGACTCAAATGACAGTGAAAATCAAAAATGGGTTGATCTTTGACTTTTTGATAGAGCCTTTTTGCAGGTTCATTTTTCAACATAAAGTTTTCATCGTTAAAAGTCATGCGAACCGTCCTTTCTCTTTGTTTCATTTTTCGTTGGAAGCGATTTACAATTACACTATACAATTCATCTGATGATTTGTCAATGATTTGCGCAAAAAAAAGAGCGGAATTCCTCTTTTTCGCTCTTTTTTATAAATATTCATCAGATGAAAATGCGTTGTTCTTTACCGAAAGCATATGGAACATCATTTCATCATACGCAGCAACTGGATCTTTCTCTTTAATCGCTTTTAAAATACGACGATGTGAATGAAGCGTATCACTTTTCATCTTACGAGTGGTGTAATTTGCATTAATCAGATGAATAGATTGATTTATGACCGGCAACAAATTATCCATTGCAATATTTCCACTCATCCGCGCTAACATTGAGTGAAATTCAACATCAAGTTCTAAATGTTTAGGATCTTCTCGTTCAATGGCCGATTCGATATCAAAAACAATCTTTTCTAGTTGTTCTACTTCTTCTGTTGTCGCACGTTTCGCCACTAATTCTGCAATTCTAGGTTCTAATAAATAACGTAATTCAAACAAATCTGCTGTCAATTTAGCTACATCTTTGACAAGCGAAAAACCTAATGGATCTTCTGGCACCCCTTTTTTTGGACTAATATAGGTACCTGAACCCTGTCTTACTTCTAACACATTGCGCGTAGCTAAACTACGAACAGCTTCACGAATCGTACTACGGCTTACATCCAACGCTTCAGCTAACTCATACTCATTCATTAGCTTATCGCCTACTTGATAGTCTTTTTCCTTAATTAAATCTAATAGGCGGTCAGTTGTTTGCTCTACTAATGATTTTGACATAATACTCCACCCTCATTTCTATTTATAGGACTATTATATCATGTAAATCTTTTATTGTTTATAGCCGTAGTTAGGAATCTCCGTCCAACGTTTTTTAAAACTGCGCACCACTTGCTTAGGTTCTCGATTTCTAGAAAATAACCCTTTGTGATTTCCTTTCACTCGTATTAACATCACATTAGTCTCAAAATCAGCAAAATTCCAAACTTGTTCTCCTACTAAATGGGGGATTTCATCAAAAACTGTATGACTCATTTCATAGTAATCCATCTGATACTCTTCAGTATAAGGAATCTCCCACATCGAATGTAATCCAGGCATAGTATCAGCCCCATATTCAGTCATAACAATGGGTTTTTCAGGATATTTTTTCTGCCACGCTAGCAATTCTTCACGTAAGCCAACTTCAGCTTTTGCTAAATCTCCATGATTTTTATACCATCCATAGTAACGATTCAAACAAAGAACATCTAGTAAGTCTGCTACTTCATCTTCGTGAGGCCCTGCATTCATAATATTCACTAACGTTACTGGACGTTGTTGCGGATCCAAAGTTTTATAAAGCTTTATTAAAGGCTCAAAATAGTCCTTAGCACCTTTTTCATGAGAGGCCGGTTCGTTAGCCACAACCCACATTACCACACAAGCATAGTTTTTATCGCGAGCAACCAATTCACGAATCACTTGTTCATGTGCTTGATAGGTTTTCATATTTTCCCAAGTATTCCCCTTATTCGCAGTTTGATTCATCAAATCCAACGCTGCATTAAAGTTCTGAAATAACCCAACGGCTGGCACCTCATCAATCACTACAATCCCTAACCGATCTGCTAAACGCATCATTTCTTCTGAATAGGGATAATGCGAAGTTCTAAATGAATTTGCCCCAATTTCTTTTAATAAATTCAAATCCATCAAATTAGCCGCTTCATTTATACCACGTCCATTGATATAAGTATCCTCGTGTTTACCAAATCCTTTAAAATAAAACGGCTTTTCATTAATTAAAAATTGTCCCTTCGCTACACGAACTTTTCGTATACCAAACTCTTCTTCATAATAATCAATAGTTTTTCCTGCCTTCATCAAATAAACACGCGCAGTATACAGGTACGAATTCAAAACTTCCCAAAGATGTACATTCGTAATTGTTGCTTGTTTGTCAACCACATCAGCTACTACTTGTCCATCTTCATCAACAATATCAATTTTCAAAGCATCATAATCGCCAACAATATGATACTCAAGATGTACCGTTGCCACTGATAAATCATCTGATAAATCACTATATATCGTAATATCTTGCAAATGCGTTTTTGGTCTGATGATTAATTTCACTGGTCGATGTATCCCCGCATAGTTAAAGAAGTCAAAATTTTCATAAACCTTACTTCGAATGGTCCCATCCACTTGCTTCTCCTCTACATAATTTCCCACTGGAAGAGTCGAAAAATCAAGTTTATTGTTTGCTTGGATAGTCACACGCAAATGGTTCTTCCCATCGTAAAGTTTAGCAGGAATCACACATTCAAACGGAGTGAAGCCCCCAATATGTTCACCAATTTGGTATCCTTCCACATATACCGTTGCCCGATGCGTCACTGAGCCAAATCTTAAAACGAGTTCTTGATTTTCATCAACTTTCGGCACAGCTACTCGACGTTCATACCAAAAATCGCCAATATAATTTCGCTTATCATTATCGACAATCACATCATTAAATGACGAAGGTACAACCATCACTTCTTTACTATTTAATTTTTTCTCTGGAGAATGTTCGCCTAATTGAAAGTTCCATGCACCACTCAAATCAATAACTGTCCTTGTTTTCGTATTCTTGGGATATAACATAAATCTCACTCCTCATAAAACAACTGTAATTTATTAATCAATCTATACAATTCATCATAACTATTTAGATTAATTTTACTTTTTTCTCATCAAAAGGGTGCAACCTCATATCGCACCCTTGAATCATTTGATTATCTTTCTTGTACATCTTTTTCTATAGGATATTGTGATAAATCAACATAATCCATATCAGAAAGAGGAACATTTTTCGCGATATCTTGTACACGTTCTACATCTTTCGCAGCTTTCATCACATGAATTTTCTCTTGAATTTGAACCATTGTTTCTCGGTCTAACTTATAAAAACGCATTAAGAATAACGAAATTAGCAAAGCAATAATCGGAATAATCGCAAATAAAATAATTGTAGTCATCTTTAAAGATGATGTTAGTTCTGTTTCAACAGTTGGATAGGCTGACGCAAAACCAATACTAGCCAACACCCACCCGACAACCATAGGTGCAAATGAAGATGCGATAGAATCAGTTAACGAAAAGATTGTGCCTATCATTCCTGACAAGTAGCGCCCTGATACTGAAGTTTCATAGTCTGTAATATCCGCTCCCATTGTTAACACCAGGCTTGAAGGCGCAGTAGAAGCATAACGAGCAAAGGCATATAGCACTAGGAATGTAACTGTGTATAAATTCCATTTTCCTAGATTGAGCGCACCTGGTTTACTTACAAACAATAAACCTGCAAGCAATGTTGCAGCAACAATGCCCACTTGTAAAGCAAGAATATAGGCAAAACGCAAACCTTTCTTACGTGCAATACTAGAAACACCTACTGTAATTGCTACTCCAGGTATAATCATTATTAAAGAGATTTGTCCCGATAAAGCATAATTACCTAGCAAAATACCAAATAGCATCACGGTTACAACAGAATCACTAAATAACTGTGCTACAAATTTAACCATCGCTGCTGATAAAGCTAAAACTTTTAAAGGCTGATTTCCCTTAATAACAGCCCAATAATCTTTTAATGAAGTTTTTTGTGTCTTTTCACCTAAACCAAAATATTTTTTATTATCTTTCTGCCAGATACCGATTAATGCACAAATCCCCAGTAAAGCTGAGATTACAATAACTCCAAAAACAAATACTTTAAAAAATTCCGGGGTAAATCCTTTATACTTAGGAACAAGATAACCTGATACCATCATTTGTCCACCAGAAAATAAAATTGTTGTAAAGATACCATCAAAGATATTGAAAACTGGACGCTGTTGAGGATCATTAGTCAAAGCCGCTTGTCCCGCTTTTGTAATGGTTTGTTGCAAAGAATAACCAATTTTGTGGATAATCAAAGCAATTAAAAATAAAGGAATCTTCATCCCTTCACCAAAATGGTTGATATTGAATAACAAAATAAACGATAGCGCAGTTACGATATTCCCCATTACTAAAATAGGACGATATTTCCCAAATTTTGTATCTGTTTTATCTATCAAGATACCAATTGCAGGGTCAATCACACCATCAAAAACCCTAATATACCCCATCAGCTGACTAACAAAAATAGCGGCTAATCCCAATATACCAGTAGAAAAATAGGTAACAAAACTAAAGGCAAACAAGTAGATATTCGTAGAAGTATTATTCAGTGTAAATAAAATTATCTGCCAAATTTTCGCTCTATTATATGCAACATGTTCATTAGTTAATGCTTTTTCGTTCACAGGAAAATCCTCCTTGTAAGTAAGATATCTGTAATCGCTTCCTTGATTCATCATACCATTTATGGCGATTTTTGTAAATAAATTTTATAAAATAATCTAAAACCACAAAAATTATAGTATATTCATCTGATGAATTAAGAACAATACCCGCATTTGTGCACAATCAAAATAATACTAATAAATCTTAATAATGTTTCATTACAAATTTCAACAACTAAGCATTTTTTACAAAAAGAAAACATTTATATTATATTTTCACCAAGCAAACGAATATCCGAATTATTTCGGAGGATATTATACAATTTATTAATAACACCTCTGTTGAAATAACTACTTCATTTTTATTAATTATCTTAACAAACTCCACGGTTCAAATAAAACCTAGTATACTCTTGGTTTCAACTATGAGTGTTCTTGATTAATTAATAAAACGTCACATCGGTTTTGCGCCAGTGCATCAAAACGAAATAATTGCTAGATTAAATAAATTGTATTCAAAGACGGAAAAGAAAGGGAAGGCCTTAAGTGAATTCCATTGTGATTATTTAAAGCTTGAGAACGCAATGAAGTTTTACAATAAAAATAGCACGTAGATTTTATTTTCTGCGTGCTGTTTTTTGTTATGCTATTTTATTCGGCGTATATGTAACTTCATCATCCATATCAGATAGGATAAGAAAATTCGTAATTTCGTCATGAGTGGATAATCATGTTGTAAAAAGCGAATATTATTCCAATGCCGGGACAAATCATTCCTTTGCCAATTATCCTTAGTCACAAATTGTCCACGAGTGGCGACATGTTCATAATTTGCAGTAATAAATATCTTTTCCACTAAAGCGACGGTCATTGGCGGTTGGTAGTTTTCGCGATATTCTTTTGTCGGAATATTAATCAATGCTTGCGATAATAAATCAAACCAATTAGTAGGATTTTCAACCTTATATTGCCACATCGCCTTTTGCAAATCATTAGGTAAAGGAAACTGATAACTTCTCCCATTCAATCAGCGGACACGTACACAAAATTTTTTACGTTTCTTTTTTGCCATGGTCACCTCCGAAATGTTAATTTTTCTCCCTACCCAGAAGATACACGCTTACAGCTAAAATCATTGCGAGTACAGTTGCCATCCAACGAGAAAGTGGAATGACCCAAGGCGTACGAACGAAAACAAACAAAAGACAGTTGATAACAAATATCCCGCCTATTGTAACTAACATTTTCCAACTATTTTTCTGACCATAGTTTTTTCCCATTAACCACAAGATGACAAAGGCCGAAATACCGGCACATATACTACAAATCACATACTCACCGACATCTATTAGCTGTGGCACACCTGGTTGAAAAAGGGATACAAAATAACTGCCAATAAATACCACCGCAAAATAGGTCAATACCGCTAATAGACTGATTTTAACCATTTGTTTTGCATCATTTGGAAGCTGTTTGAGCAATTCATCGGCAATCGGTTGGGGATCTTTGCCGAAATAATCTTGAGCGGGCATCCCATTTTGTTGCGCTTCTAAAATATCTTGCAAAATACCGAGCAACATTTCTTCCGTCTGACGTTCGTTTTTCCCCATACTATTCAGGCGCACATACACTAGCAAATCCTCATAGTATCGCTTATTGGCACCTTGGAGTTGTTTTTGTAAGTTTGCATTTTCTTTGATTAGACTACTCATTTTCCGCACCTCTCATCACTTGATTGACATTTTGCTTGAGTAACTGCCACTGGTTTTTGAAATGTATTAATTCTGCTTGTCCGTCTGGTGTGACCGAATAATATTTACGTTTGGGGCCGGATTCTGATTCACGCATTTGTCCTGTAATCCAACCTTTTTTCTCCATTGATAGTAATAAGGGATAAATCGTCCCATTGGAAATCTCGCTAAAACCATTGTCCGCCAAACGCTCACTCAAAGTATAGCCATAGAGTTCTTCTTGCGTTAATAATTGTAAAATACAGCCCGTCAGCACACCTTTTAATAGTTGCGAATCGATTTTGCCTGTCATTTTCTCACCTACTATCTTGCATTACAAGTTAATCATAGCACACTTCAACTATCTTGTAAAACATAATAGCAAAAAAATAAACACGCTAGCCTAAATCTATAGACTACCGTGCAAATGTTTATGCATGTTTTAAGACTTTTTTTGCAAAGAATTTCAAAATCAATGGCGACACCAAGGTACTGATTAAAATCGTAATGACCATTGGCGCAAAATATTTTTCAGGGATTAGACCACCTGTTTGGCCGATTTGTAAGACAATCAGCGCCATCTCTCCACGTGAAATCATCCCTGCTCCGACCATCCAAGCACTATTATTGGAAAATCCGGCCATTTTCGAACCAAGATAGCCACCAAATAATTTAGAAATGACCGCAATTAGGACAAATAATGTAATAAACGGGAATTGCTTGATAATACTTGCTAGTTCTACCTCTAAGCCAATATTGACAAAGAATACTGGGATAAAAATCGCATAGCCAATCGCTTCAACATTAAGAAATACTTTTTCTTTTACCTTTGTTTGGCCAACTGCAATCCCTGCAAAGAATGCCCCAATCACTGAACTTAAACCAACCAAATCAGCCACATAGGACATGCCCAAGCAAATAATCAACGACATGATGATGACTGAAGCGGTGGTGTAAATTCTTTCTGATAATTTCATTAAGTATGGCGCAATCCAACGAACCAAAAGGAAAATCAAGCCAAAGTAGATGAGTTCTTTTAATAAAGTTAATCCTAAAGAACCGCCATTTCCTTGATTCGCCCCAAGGAAAGTCAAACTAATACTCAACACCAAAACAATTAAAATATCGTCTACCACCGAAGCCCCTAAAATTGTGGAACCTTCTTTAGTGTTTACCGCGTGAAGTTCTTTTAATACTTCAACTGAAATACTCACCGAAGTCGCTGCGAGCACAACCCCAAAGAAAAAGGCCTCTGTTGCTGTTGATTTGAAGATAAATCCGCCCCCTGCTCCTAGTAACAAGGGGAAAATCACCCCGAAGACAGCTACCAGCATCCCTGGTTTAAAATATTTCTTCAAAAGCTCAATATCACTTTCCAAACCGGCTAAGAACATTAACAAAATAACCCCGATTTCAGAAAAGATATGAATCAACTCTGATGAATGAATGAGATTCAGTCCCCCTGCTCCCACAATTAGGCCAACCAATAATTGCCCAACCACTCCAGGAACACCTATCCGACGACAAATGTGTGCTGCCAGCGAAGTCGTCACTAAAATCAAACATAAAATACCAATAAATTCCATTTGTTTACACATCCCTCCAAAATTAAGACAAATTGAGCCGCAAATAGCCGACCCAAACAACAAATTTTCTTATCTTAATTATACCGAAGTTTTGTGCAAAAGAATAGAAAAATGCTCTGAATAGTCGCACTTTATTTGTGAATAATTTCATTGAAGTGTTGTTTATAGGATTCGATTATGATATTTTATAACGCTGCCATACCGCCCTCAACATTGACCACGTGATAGCCTTGACTGGCCAAAAACGCACAGGCATTAGCAGAACGTGCACCAGAATGACAGATCACATAATAAGTTTCGTCTTCGTATAGTTCTTCTACAAAATCCAAAAAACGACTCAAAGGCATGTTTTCCGCTTGTGGCAGGTGACCAAACATAAACTCGTCTTCTTCACGCACATCAATTAAATTTATTCTTTCTTTGCCTAATAGTTCTTTAAATTTGTGAATATCAATGGTTTCGTACATCTATCTTATCTCCTTTAGTTCTATGTGAATTTTTTGATGAATAGCAGTCTTTAGATAGTGACTATTTGTTGACATGTGAATACAAATAATAAGCGCCATCCAAGTTTTTGACCTTAAAGCCGTGTTGTTTCAAGATACGCTCAGCCAAATAACTGCGTTGACCACTGTGACAACTTACAATATACGCCTGATTTTTATCTAGTTCAACCAAACGTGCTCGCAATTCATCGAGTGGGATCGCCAAAGCATTGGTAAACTTACCATTTTCGAGTTCAGCAGGATTGCGCACGTCTAATAATCGCGCCCCTTTTTTCAACTCATTTGCCAGATTATACCACTGCACATTTTCACTCAAACCTTCCATTAGATTCAAAGCGGCGTAACCAATCATATTCACTGGATCTTTTGCTGAACCAAATGGCGGTGCGTAGGTCAATTCGAGTTCTGGTAAATCTTCTACCGTCAGTCCTGCTTTAATCGCTGTGGCTAAAACATCGATTCGCTTATCAACGCCATTTTGACCAACTGCTTGAGCCCCAAAAATTTCACCCGTCTTAGGATCAAAAAGTAATTTCAATAAGATATCGGTTGCGTTCGGATAATAGCTAGCATGATGTTTGCCTAATGTATGCACGACTTGATAGTTTTTTCCTAAGCGTTTTAAGGTACGCTCATTTAATCCAGTGAAGGCCGCTGTCATCGCAAACGTACGAACAATTGCGGTACCTAGACTGCCTTTATTTTTTCTAGGAAGTCCAGCAATGATGTCTGCCACTTGCCGCCCTTGACGATTCGCAGGGGAAGCTAGTGAAATCAAGGTTTGTTCCTTAGAAGTGTGTTGTGTGACTAAAATCGCATCGCCAATTGCGTAAATGTTTGGATCTGAAGTGCGATAATTTTCATCAACTACGATAGCCTCGCGCAGCCCTAGCGTCAAGCCGGCCTCTTTTGCCAAACGTGACTCGGGTTGGACACCAATCGCTAAAATCGTCAAATCACTGGCCAACACTTGCCCATCTTCTAACACGACTTCGCGACCCTTTTCTCTAAAGCCTGACACTCCTTGATTGGTCAGTACGTTCACGCCATTTTTAACTAATTCCTCTTCTACAAAAGTTGCCATTTCCGGATCTAAAGCAGGTAATACTTGAGGAGCTTTTTCAATTAATGTCACTTGTAATTGGCGTTTGGCAAGATTTTCAACCATTTCCAAACCGATAAAACCAGCACCTACCACGGTTACATGTTGGATGGCTTGTTGTTGCAAATGCGCCATAATCCGATCAATATCTGGCACGCTACGGACAGTAAATACATTTTGCGCCTCAGCTAAACCTGGAAAGTTCGGCACCACCGGCTTAGCACCTGGCGACAATACCAACACATCATAATCTTGGGTAAATACTTGCGCTTGATTTTTTACTGTGACAGTCTTAGCCTTACGATCAATGGCTAAGACTTCATGATTGGGCCGGACATCGATGGCAAACCTTTTCTTTAAATTCTCCGCAGTTTGTACCAAAAGCTGCTCGCGATTTTTAATTTCACCAGATACATGGTAGGGTAACCCACAGTTAGCAAAAGAGACATATGGTCCCTTTTCAAAAACAGTAATTTCTGCCTCTTCCATTAACCTTCTTAATCGCGTGGCACAAGACATGCCCCCTGCGACGCCACCGACAATAATAACTTTTTTCATTTTATTTTCCTCCTATCACGCGATCTGTCCAAGCATTCATGCCGCCTTTGACATTAACAACTTGAATCCCTTTTTTCGCTAATATTTTAGCTGCTTGCTTACTGCGCATCCCCGATTGACAAATGACATAATGAGTTTGTTTACCTTTTGCCTCATATTGTGAGATGCGATGAAGCGGTACATTTTTGGCGCCTCTGATATGCCCACTACGGTATTCAGCCGGGGTGCGTACATCTAATAGTACAACCTCTTGATTTAACCGACTTTTTAATTCACTTGTAGAAATATTTGGTACTTTGACAAACCAATGAAACATGGCTATTTTTCTCCTTTCTTTTTATACCTCATAGGGTATTTATAATAGATGACCCTCTTTTTGTCAATCATTTTGAATGAGACTGGACAATTTTTTACTTTTTCAGTATAGTACCTAGTATGGTATATAGATTGAAATGAGGTGAACCCGTGCCAGTAACCGATAAAACCAAACTAACCCATCGCCTAAAAAGAGCTGAAGGCCAAATTCGTGGTGTGTTGAAGATGATTGAAGAAGAAAAAGAATGTATCGATATCGTTACTCAACTTAGTGCCGCACGTTCTAGTATTGACCGTGTGATGGGACTTTTAGTGGCTGAGAATTTTCGAAAATGTTTAGAAGAAGAATGCGAAAACCCTAAAGAAAGAGAAGCAAAAATCAACCAAGCCATCCAACTCATCATGAAAAAATAGTTGAGCAAATAATTCGCTTTGTAAAATTAAATTGTGTACAATGTAAATGTGAAAGGAAAAGAATATGATTCAACCAATTGTCAAAGATCAACTGTGCTTTGCTTTATATCAAGCACAAAAAGAATTCAATCGCCTATATAGTAAGATTTTAGCGCCCTTTGAATTAACCTATCCGCAATACTTAACGCTACTTGCTTTGTATGAAAAAGACCATTTAAGCGTTTCAGAATTGGGTGAGATTTTGTCTTTGGATAGTGGGACGCTGACTCCTTTAATCAAACGCCTAGAAGCAAGAGAATATGTGATGCGCACACGAGATTTTAATGATGAACGTCGCGTATTGATTTCTCTAACGCCAAAAGCCAAGGAAGTGAAAGAAGACTTGCTGCAAACGGTCGGGCATTGTTTAAGTGATTTGACGTCGGATGAAACGTATTATTTTTCTTTGATGCAACAACTACAAACACTTACTCAAACCTTAGGAGGGCTCAATCATGAAGAAAATTTACGAAACAAAAGTAACTAGTATCGGTGGACGCGAAGGAGAAGTCTTTTCACCAGATCGCTCTTTTGCCTTTAAAACAACAGCTCCAGGTAAACGTGTCGAAAATGCAACCAACCCAGAACAATTATTCGCAGCAGCATACAGTGCTTGCTTTAACGGGGCATTAGGCTTAGTAATGGAAAACGCTGGCGAAACTTACCCAAGCGAAGTGAGCGCACGTGTATCCTTAATGTCTGATGAAGTAGAAGGATTTAGCGTAGCCGTGACTTTAGAAGTTCATCTTGAAGGGGCAACAAAAGAAAAAGCTGAAGAATTAGTCGCAGCGGCTCACCAAGTATGCCCTTACTCAAAAGCAACTCGCAACAATATCGATGTACAATTCGAAATTATTTAATGATAAACCTAAAGCCCACCCAGCTAAGCACCTAAGCCTAGTTGGGTGGGTTTTTACAAGATTAAGAATGCGCTTCTTTCATATCCATACTAATATCAATTAACAACCTCAACACTAGAGAAAAAATAACGTTCTCTCTATTTTCATACAGAATAACCGCTTCTTCTATCTCTTCATTTTCGTATCCAATGATAATATCATTCACTAAAGACGGATTTTTTCCAAGAGATAAAATCTTGTTATATGTGGTGGGTTCATGATTCATTTCAAATTCCATCGCGATACCCTTTAACCTTTCATCGGCCCGCATTTTTATGATATATCCGCTTTCTTTAGGCCCCTCTTTGGCTTCTTCCACCATCTTCGTTAAAAGGCGATTTGCTAAATAGCGATCTAATTCAAGATTCGAATCCGTTGCAGTTTGCGATAATAAATTTAAAAAATCATGACGAACAGTGTCTAACTCCCAATGCATCATAAAATCTCTTATACGATAAGGCTCATCTACTACAGCTGATAGGAATTGATACTTTCCATTTTTCGCTTCATTTTTTTGAAAACGTGACATCGAGAAGGGAACACCAGGCAGATCATTGGGAAGATAATAACAAACAACAGACTGCTCATCTTTCCACAACTCAATTTTAGATAAATCTACTTTAATTTTAAAATAACATTATTGATACTAGAGCGTCCAATAAAATTTGAATCCTCTGTATGATAAATTTTAAACTTTGTGTGCATACAACCAAAAAAAGTACGCAAATTTCAACGAGCATGACAAGTACGAAAAACATTGATATATCAACCTTTTCCCAAAACATCCTCACCAACAACTGTAAAACACTTTTCGATGAACGTAAAAAAACAAGCACCCTCTAGTGAAAAAGGATGCCTGTCTAAAAATCTAAAAATTATAAAGCAGCTAATATTTGTTCTGCTTGTTTTTCTAAGCTTGCTTGTGCTTCGTCAGTTAAGACTAATTCACCAGTTCCCCAAGCTTCGTCGTTTACGCGTGTGCCAGTGAAATCACCAACCACTTGTGTACGGATGAATGGTAATAATGCTTGGTAGGCAGCGAATAATTGATCATGTCCACCGTTTGCTACTGAAGAAACAGTAACCACTTTGTCTTGTAATGCTGAAGGGCCAGTTGGATCAGATAAATCTAATGCACGGCTTGCCCAGTCTAATAAGTTTTTCACTGAGCCAGGGATTGCAAAGTTGTAAATTGGTGAGAAAATCCAGATTGCATCAGCTGCTTGGATTGCTTCACGAACTTTGGCAACAGATGGTAGTACAGGTGTTTCTAAGTCTTGGTTGAACACAGGTACTTCTTTATAATCTAAATATGTAACGTTTGCTTTACCTGCTAATGCTTGTTCTGCTTTAGCGGCTAATTGATGGTTAAATGAACCTTCACGTAATGAACCAACGATAAATAAAATGTTTTTCATAAGTTGTTAATTCCTTTCATTTCTTGATTACGTATTCAGTTTAGCTAAAAAAATTTAGAAATGCAAACAACAAAACCCGACAAATGTTGTAAAAGTCTGGGATATACAAAAAATTTATCACAACATATCAATTTATGTTTATTTCAAGATACATTACGTCCTATATATTTTTTACAGATCTAAATATGTCACACATTAATCTGATATTATGCTTGTATTTTCTTTTATATGTGCTATAATACAATCAATATGACACACATATGGAAGAAGGGATCTTATGGAACTGAGTGATCGTCAACAGCAAATCCTAGACATCGTGAAGGCCCAACAACCTTTAAGCGGTGAAAAGATCGCTGAAGAACTAGGCATTTCCCGTGCTACTTTGCGCAGTGACCTCTCATTTTTAACTTTGGCCGGCATTTTGCAAGCGGCTCCAAAAATCGGTTATACCTACGCTGGCAGTCAAATTGAACCATTTTTATTTGATGAAACCTTTCATACAGGGATTTCCGAATTGATGGTTCCGCCTTTATTGATTGAACAAAGCACACCCATTCGTGAGGCTATTACCAATCTATTTATGTATAATGTGCGCGCAATTTTTGTTGTCGATGAACAAAAATTGCTGATTGGCACATTAAACCAAAAAGACCTTTTACGTGGTTCGCTCACCACAAGTAATGACCAAACGCCGGTTGCTGTCTGCATGACTCGACTAGCCAATGTGGTTACTGTGACGCCTGAAATGAATATTTTAGAAGTCGCTCAACTCATGACGCAATACGACACCGAAGCATTGGCCGTTGTGGACCAAAAAAACAGTCGTAAAATCATTGGTAAAATAACAAAAAGTCGCATTTTAGCTTATATTATTGAACAAGCAAAAGCGACGGAATTGAATCGATAAAGGAAAAGAGGAACAAATCACATGACTAAAAAAGTAACCATCTACACTATTTCAGACTCAATCGGAGAAACCTCACAAAAACTGATTTCTGCCGTATTAGCACAATATCCAGACCTTGAAGTTGCGAATAATTATCGTTTCCCATTTGTGAACAGTGAAGAACATCTGCTATCTATCTTAAGGGATGCTGTTCATGATAAAGCGATTGTGGTCAGCACTTTAGTAAATGCAGAATTAGCCCAAGCTGCTCGTCATTTTGCCCAAAGAACGAGTATTCCTTACATTGATTTGATGCACCCATTTTTTGAAGCCATCCATGCAAAAACAGGCATCGAACCAATCCAAAAACCAGGAACTGTCCACACATTAAATAGCGACTACTTTAACCGTATCAGTGCCATCGAATTTGCAGTGAAATACGATGACGGCAAAGACCCACATGGATTTATCGATGCAGATGTCGTGCTTTTAGGAATTTCTAGAACAAGCAAAACGCCTTTATCGATGTATTTGGCCAACAAAGCCATTAAAGCAGCCAACCTTCCATTAATTCCTGAAGTACCTGTTCCTGAAATAATTGCTACACTACCAAAAGAAAAAATGTTTGGCTTAACTTGTGCGCCAGAAGCTTTGGTCAAAATCCGTCAAAATCGCCTACAAGCCCTTGGTCTCAATCAAGATGCCAATTACTGTGACATTGACCGAATTAAATCGGAAATCAAGTATGCCAATGACTTATTCGAAAAACTTGGTATTCCGGTCCTTGATGTCACCGAAAAATCGATTGAAGAAACCGCCTTTACGATTATGGATCAACTATAATTGATAAAAAAATAAAGTCACAGTTTGTCATTCACCTCAGCAAACTGTGATTTTACTTTTGGAGGAATGTTATGAAAAAACAAGCTATCTTAACTGAACTAATCAACTTAGAAGCCATCTTAAACTTACCTAAGGGCACCGAATTATACTTAAGTGATATTCACGGCGAATTCGCTGCTTTTGACTATATATTAAGAAGTTGTGCGGGAAATCTCAAACTAAAAATTACCGAATGCTTTAAGGAACAACTCAACGACAGCGAGATCAACCAACTCACACTGCTGATTACCTATCCCGAGGAAGCCATCCAATATCCACGACACTATCCATTTTATAACAAAGACTATCAAGAACGTGTCATTCGTCAACTCATCACTTTGCTTGGTTTTGTCTCAACGAAGTATACGCGTTCCAAAGTGAGAAAAAAATTTCCCGAGGAATATGCCTATATCTTAGAAGAATTTATCTATACCGATTTACAATATAGTGACCAAGCAGATTATTTTAAGAATATGATTCATTATTTAATCGAATTAGACGAGGCCATTCCTTTTATATTAAAAGTGGCTCCTGTTATCCAAAATTTAATCATCGACCACATTCATATTGTAGGAGATATTTTTGACCGAGGGAAAGAGGCAGATTTGGTTATGGAGCGGATTTGTCACTTACCTTCTGTGGATATTCAATGGGGAAATCATGATTTGTTATGGATGGGGGCTTATGCGGGTAATGCGGCTTGTCTTTGCCATTTACTGAGGATTGCGACGCGTTATCAATACCTTTATGATATCGAAAAAGCTTACGGCATCAATTTGCGGCCCCTCTTTTTATTTGCGGAAAAGACTTATCACGCCAATCCTGCTTTTACCCCAAAAGGAAAGTTAGATGCTGATCAGCTCATCTTAGAACAAGTCCATCAAGCGTTGAGTATCTTGCAGTTTAAACTTGAAGGACAAATTGTCCACCGCCAACCAGAACTTAAAATGGATATGTATGATGTGTTATCTAAAATCAATTATGAAAATAACACGATAGACATCAACGGACAAACTTACAAAATAGAAAATCCTTGCTTTCAAACAGTCAACCCTAAGCAACCTTTGCAATTAACTAAGGCCGAGCAAGCAGTACTCGATAGCTTGATGTATTCTTTTCAGCACTCTTTAAAGATGAAAAAGCACATGTCCTTTTTGATGAAGCACGGCAGCATGTATTTAATTTATAATCAACATCTACTTTATCACGGCTGTATCCCCCTTGCGCAATCAGGTGAGCTCATTAATTTTAACGTGGGCAATGATAGTTATCAGGGTGCAGCATTGCTAAACTTTTTTGAAAAACACTTAAAGGAAAGCTTTCAAAATTTAGATAGTCATGAAGATTTTGCGACAGATTTGAGTTGGTATGCTTGGTGTGGACCGTTCTCACCACTTTTTGGCAAACATAAAATGACCACTTTCGAACGTTATTTCATTAAGGATAAAAAGACGCATCTCGAACGCAAAAATGCCTATTATCAATATCGCGATTCTGCAAAAGTTTGTCAGCTTATTTTGGAAGCATTTGGTTTAAATTCCGAGTTTTCCAGAATCATTAACGGACATACGCCTGTTAAAACAACTAAAGGCGAATCTCCAATTAGAGGGGACGGCCATTTATTTGTGATTGATGGTGGATTATCCAAGGCTTATCAAAAACAAACCGGAATCGCAGGTTATTCGCTATTAAATAACTCCTATGGTTTTCAAATTGTGACACATCAGCCATTTATCAGCACGGATTATCTGTTTAACCAACAAACGGATATGACCGCTATCAAACGTGTGGTAGACAAAGTGGCCAAGCGCACACTGATTAAAGATACCACGATTGGCCGAGAAATTCAGGTGAAGAAGCAAAAATTACAATCACAATTACAGTAAAAAACACCGCCCCTAGAAAAGCTATCTAGGAGCGGTATTTTTCATTCGCCATCATCTTCAAAAACACATTCGACTTTCAGCAAATCTTCGTGAATCAAATCCAAAATCACCTGACTGAATAATTCTGTCGTGAGCATTTCACATAACGTTGTCAGTAAAATTTCATAGTCTTCAGATGATTCCGGTTGATTATCTTTAACAAAACGATTTCTTAGACCACCTTCTTCAATCGCAACGGATATCACGCCACCAATCGCATGATAGAATTCTTGAAAGAAACAATCAAAATCATCCTTAGTTTGGATATAACGCGAAAATGCAATACACTGATCTAACTCAGCGTATTCACGAAGCATTTTTTTATAATCCAAAAGTAGCTGGTGTTCTCTTGCTTGTTTTGCCAAATAACCACTCATATAACTGACTAAGCGCTCAATAGCTAAGGGGATGTCCACGTTAAATCCCGGCGGTATATATAACACTTCTTCATTCAAATGATTCAGGATACTGGCCACCACATCTGGATAATGAATATGCGGTACCATGGATAAAACATTTTCCATATCGTCAACATCCATATCATGTACCACATTTGATGCCATACTTTTTAAATAGTAATTCATTTTATTGTCGCGAAATAGCTTATCAAAGTCGGGATGATAAAAAATCGGTCCATGCGCTTCTTTTTCCAGTTGCTGTAACTTTCCTTGTGCAATCAAATCCTCTCTAAAATCATCCATTCGATACATCCCAAAATATTCATCTAGCACAAATTGAAACGGAATTTGCTGCGCTTCAAGCAAGGAATCCAACCATACAAAGTACAGCGGATCAGCGTCATCAAATATCGAATGTTCAAAAATCAAAGGAATATATATTTTATACAGACTATCCTGCCCAGCCTTCACCATTCTTTTAATGGATTGATCAACAGTCGGATTTTTTAAAGGATTGAGTCCTGCTGCTTTTGAACAAATTTCTTGCATCTGTTTGAATGTTTTTCTGACGGGATCCTTGACTGTTTTGCCATAAACTTTTTCATAGTACTGTGGAAAATGTTCATATAATAAATTCATGTTATCTTTTAGTTGTAGCAATACTTTTTCGAGTTCACTATATTCAGACCAAAAGGCAATCATTTTGGCTTTTTCGTTATTCAAAAGCGAGTGTGCCCATTTGATAAAGGCATCTTGGAAAAATTCATCCCATGATTTATTTGAACGCGCCATGACCCTACCTTCTTTCATCAATATCTTTTCCTTGTATTTTATTATACAATTTATTTAAAACGTTTTCAAATACAAAAGCTGCTCTCCTGATTTCACTAATTGACTAACTGTTATCTTAATGATTGATTTTTGTTTTTATAGAAGTATTGGTAATGCGGCAAGTATCTATTTGAAATCACTCATCACAAATTTGGTCTTCTTTATATAAAAACAATATTTATACAACATTTTTATAAATTAATTCAATTTCAAACACAGTAGGCCGATTCAGATTTGATTGATTCATACGGAAAGCATAGTAAGGTAATTTCTCATTAATTGATTGTTTAGAATGTAGAATCATTTCTCTCATCCAATGTAGAGCTTCAACTCAATGACTCTTTCCTAAAGCATTCGCACCAAAAAACCACTGCATTTTTTATCAATTTAATATCTGAACCATAATTTTCGGGTGTTACAGCAAAGGTATTGTTTGGATATTTCCGTAAATAAGGACCTGTTTCTAAGGGTAGACATTGCCTTTCTTTAAACGATAGAAAATTATCTACCACAAATTGAACTAGTATTTTTCTACTCCTTAACTTTTTTATAAACTAATATTAACACTTCACAACAGATTGAGAAACTCAAGCATTCATTTAAATATGTGCATTCCATCCACTTATATTATCAAAAGTAATTTATTAAAAACCGAAATAACGTTTAAAAAAATAAACAACCCCGATTTGCGAGGTTGCTTGTTTAAGATTTGATTTATGCTTGGATTTGTTTTAGATTGACAATTTCTGCATGGGCCAAATCACCATTTAAGAAGGCTTGAATGTTTTTAAAGTTGTCCTGTACGCCTTGAATAAAAGCTTCTTGAGAGTAAAAAGCAATGTGTGGTGTTAAAACAACATTATCCATCTGCATAAATGGTAGTTTGCTCAAATCAGGATCTTCACTATGCACCACGTCTAAAATCGCATAAGAAAGTTTACCTGATTGCAAGGCTGCGACCAAATCCTTTTCATTCACCACTCCTCCACGTGAAGAGTTGATAAAGACTGGTTGATTTTCACAAAGATTAAATAATGTGGCATTCAGCATTTCTTTCGTGCTATTATTTAATGGTAAGTGAGAAGAAATATAATCACTATGCGCAAAAATTTCTTCAAGACTTACTTGTGCCACACCTGCATTTGCGAAAACTTCTGCAGGAACAAACGGATCATAAGCCATCACTTTGCAGCCAAAAACTTGTAGACGCTGCGCAACTAAGCGTGGAATATTTCCAAAACCAATCAGACCCACAGTTAATGAAGATAAACGGCGCATATCTGGGAATAATTCATAGTCCCACTTATGACCTACTTTAACCGATTGATTGAAATCAAGAATGCGACGATTATGTGAAAGGATGGCCGCAACAACATAATTCGCCACCTCATCGACACAATATTGCGTAATATGTGAAACTGGCAATTGACGTTCATTCGCATAAGCCAAATCCACTGAATTAAACCCAATAGAACGATAAACCACTAATTTCAAATTTGGTAATTGCGATAACACTTCTTTGGTTAGAGGTTCATACACGGTAATAATAATATCCGCATCTTTTGCATTTTCAATAATTTCGCTTGGTGTTTGACTAGGACGTACCACCATTTCTAAATCTAAATTTAATGCTTGAATCGCTTGTAATTCATGTTCAAACATATTATCTTCAAATAATCTTACTACTTTCATGAAAATTCTCCTATCTATCTAACAAAAAATTTCGCAATCAAAATAACAAATACTAATGATAAGAAAGTACGCTCTAAAAAGATGACGATGACATGCCAAAATTTCATCTGTTTATTCGTTGAAATCAGTAATGTCGCAGTTTCAGATAAATAAATGATTTGAATAATACTCATCATAGCGATAATCACACGACTTACTGTAGATTCAACAGATTGTCCTAAAATAACCGGTAAATAATTATCAGCTAGTCCTGACATAATTGCACTTGCTGTGGTTTCAGGACTTGCAACACCAAATAACATTAAAATCCATTCCACTGGCATAGAAACAATCTTCAATAATGGCGTATATAATGAAATCACTAAAGCAAGCGTACCCCAACATACGATAATTGGCGTTAACCAAAATACGTAGAAAGTCATATTGTCAATTTTCGCAACAAAATTTGAAAAGTTAGATTCATTGGCACGACGCACGGCATTATTCGCAGCACGTGTTAACCAATTACCGGTCTTTTCCACTTTGATTTTAGAAACAGTCGAACCATCCGCATAAGTATCTGGGAAAGTAGATAACGGTGGAATGCGGACACCAATCGCTGCAACAATCACACTCACTACAGCTAAACCTGCTAAAATCAACCCAAAATAATCAATAACATTTAATACCGAGCTCACCAAAACAATCCAACCAATACTACCTGTAGCAAACTGTGAACCAATAACAGCCATTTCACGAACAGTAAAATACCCTTTTTGGAAAAACTCCTCAGTGGCCATAATCGCAACATTTCCTGGTCCAACCCAAGCACTGATTATATTTACCGCACAAATTTCAGAAACCTTGAAGATTGGCTTTACAATACCACCCACAATTTCACCTAAAAATTCCATTGCACCAAACTCTAAAATAAAGGTTTGGAAAAGTAACATCATCGGTACTAGTACGGATAACTGAGTAGCTAAAGATAACATTGTACCACCCGTATCAGGCGAAGTAATAAATGCTGGACCGACTTTAAAATAAACCATCAAAGCAATAATAGCGCCAATTACGCGGTTAATCGTATAAAACAGACTAGTAGAAAAGAGTTTCTTTAGTAGTCTTTGTTTACGAATGATTGTGTCACTTTTCACTTGATCAATTACAGATAAAAGCGCACTCAAAACAATAAATGCAACCATAATCGCGGTAAGTGGCCCATTGAATGTCTTCACGAAAATTTTTAAATAGTGGAAAAGAATTGTATCCACTGACCCGTCAAAACTAAAGGGAATGAGCACTAAAACTGTGCCTAACACTGTAAATATAATGAACTTCATGAGTCCGATGAAATATGAATTATCTTTTGTTTTCTCCATTTCAATTCTCCTCTTCGATAATTTCGGAACACCATTCCGAAAAAGATTGTACATCTTTTAACAGAGTCTGTCAACAAAAAATTGTTAGTTTTATCACAAAAAATTTTCTGCTATAATAAGGAAAAATGGGCATGGGGGAATTCGATGAGTAAAGAAAATGATCTAATCAAATCAATTGACAATGCTTTTTCACTTTTAGATTTATTAAGTGAACATGGTCCTTTAGGGATTTCAGAAATAACAAGATTATCTGGACTAGCCAAAACCACTGTCTTTCGGATTTTAAAAACCTTAGAACATCGTGGCATCGTCATGCAAATTGAAGATGAAATTTATGCGATTAGTTACAAAATATTAAAATACCAACCTTCGCCTTTAAATGAGCAACAATTGATTAAAGTAGCTAAACCATATATGCAAGAATTTTCACAAAAAACTGGCGAAACGATTAATTTATCGATTTTATATCGGGATGAAATTTATATTATTCATTCTGAAAGTGGAGAAAGCTATATGCTACAATCTTCATTAACACCAGTCACAGACCTGTATTGCTCTTCTATGGGTAAAATCTTTTTAAGCGAAATGGCAGCAGATGAATTAGAAAAATATTATCAGAAACCGTTATTTAAACGTACAATTAATACGATTATTCATTATCCTGACTTTTGTGAAGAACAACAAAAAATCAAGCAAAATCACATTGCTTACGATCATGAAGAATATGAATATGGCCTCACTTGTATGGCAACTGGGCTATATCAAAATGGTCAATTAATTGCAGCTCTTGGCTGTTCTGGTCCAACCACACGTCTAGGATTCAAAGGCCTCGCACAATTAGAAGAAAACCTCAAAAAGACCGCTGAAACCATTAATCAGTTATTAGAAGTATAAAAAAACACCCCTGCAGCCGGCTATATGCACGAAGTTAGCTGCAGGGGGTGTTATTCTATCACTGATTCATTTTTTGAATGATATTACCTCGAAATGAAGAACTTGATAGGAAATGTAAAAGTTCAGATTTTGAGCAATTCAAATTTAATACATAACTATTTTTAGCACTTTTATTAAATTGCACCCGACAATAGTCTGTTTCTTCTTCAATTTCAATTGATTCAATGTTTTGCAGGCTTTCGGAGAGTAAACCTAACTTTACTACTTTATTCTGACTGATTCCTTCTTTTAACATTGAAATTACAACTAACAAACTAGCAATTAGTGTAATCCTAATATCGTTATTTATATCTGTGTTCCAGAAAAAAACAAGTAAAGCAACACTGACAACTACTGCCAATAATATTTTTACCACATTGAACGGTGCATAGATAATGATTGAACGTTGATTATTCAAGTGAAGCATACACCAACTTATTAAAGCGATAATAATAATCCACATTTCAAACATATATCATCTCTCCTAAAATTAACTCTACCACTCTGCGATTGTACCATCATAGTTTTTCCATTGAGGGTTCGTCCAAACTAAACCTTCTTGAGCAATCTCTTTAATTTTATCTTCATCCATTTCCAAACCTAATCCTGGCTTACTTGGAAGATCAACATATCCATCTTTATATTGGAAAATTTCTTTATTTTTAATGAAATCTAACAAGTCAAAACCTTTGTTATAATGGATTCCTAAACTTTGTTCTTGAATAAAGACATTAGGAGTACAAGCATCTACCTGTAAAGTAGCGGCTAATGCAACTGGGCCATACGGCGCATGAGGTGCTACCGCCATATCATAAGCTTCAGCCATTGCCGCAATCTTTCTAGTTTCTAATATTCCTCCGCATAATGCAACGTCTGGCTGTAAAATATCAATACTACCTTGTTTAAAGATATTTTTATATTGCCAACGTGTATATAATCTTTCTCCTGTTGCTAAAGGTGTAGAAACAACACTTGCGACCTCTTTAAAATATTCTTCATTTTCAGGTAATACGACTTCTTCTAAAAACATTGGATGGTATGGTTCCAAGGCTTTTGCTAACACCTTTGCCATTGGTTTATGCACACGACCATGGAAATCTACACCAATATCCATTTTGTCTCCTAATCTTTCACGAATAGAAGCTACTCGTTCAACCACTTCTTCTACTTTTTCATAAGAATCAATATAATGTAATTCAGAAGTAGCATTCATTTTTACCGCTGAAAAACCTCTATCAAATCGATCTTGCGCTTGTTCTGCAACTTCATTTGGACGATCTCCACCAATCCAAGAATAAACTTTAATTTTATCTCGAGCGGCACCACCAAGAAGTTCCCAAACTGGTACGTCAAATGCTTTTCCTTTGATATCCCATAGAGCCATTTCTAATCCTGAAACAATTGTCCCATTAATTGGACCACCTCTAAAGAATGAGCGATGCATTTCCTGGAATAGTCGCTCAATTTCAAAAGGATTACGACCAATTAGGCGATTACCAATCTCATAAGCACCGGCTACTACAGTTTCTGTTTTGGTACCGGAAATCATTTCTCCCCAGCCTTCAATTCCTTCATCAGTTGAAATCTTCACAAAAATCCAACGTGGTTTTACTTTATAAACAGTTATATCTGATATCTTCAAAATATTTCATCCTCTCATTTACGCATTTTCCAATTCACTTTCACCATTAACTTTTTTTACCTTTTCAAAATAGAACCATGCCACTGCAAATGCAACTAATAAAATAGGGATACTAATCAACGGTTTAAAAGTAAATGCAATGAATACCAAGTAACTTTGAATCATTGAAGTAGAAGCGAATGAAGAAATTAATACTGCACTTGTTCCTAAATTAATACCTACAGACTTAGCAATTGCTGTTAAAACAGGAGATGTAGCAGATCCACACCATAACAATGAAGCTGTAACTACTAAACCAATAACAATATTTTTCAATAAGTTACCTCTCGTTAATGCAACTACCATCGCAACTCTAAATGGTACTACAGCTAAGTCAGCAAATGGTAATACACGGTTTCCAGGTAAAACTAACGCCATTGCAATCGTAAGTGGAATAATAATCAATGCCGTAGTAATTACATCTGGATTACCAACTACAACTGCTGCATCCAAACCAATGAATAAACGACGGCCTTTAAATTTATTTTGAGACCATTTTTGAGCAGAGTCTGAAATAGGCATCAATCCTTCCATGAATAATGAAGTCATTTTAGGAATCAATACCAATACAGCTGACATACTTACACCTAATTGTAGAATTTGTTTGATATCATATCCAGCTAATGCACCAATGGCGATTCCAATAATTAATCCCATAATCATTGAATCTCCAAAGAAGCCTAAATATTTTTGAGCATCTTTAATCGTAAATTTTGATTTTCTAAATAGTGGAATTTTATCCAAAAGCCAATTCATCGGCCATGCAATCACTAATGAAGACAAAGCTGAAACTGTTGGCAAAGAAACTCCTGGTATACCAAAGAAATCTTCTACTAATGGTTGTGACCAATCAGAAAGTTTAAAGGTAATAATAGCCATCACAATAGATGCTCCCACACCAAGTAAAACATTTTTTGTGACAAAATAAACCATTACACCAACTATAGCCATATGATGGTAATTCCAAATATCAACATCTAATGTCTGAGTACGTTTTAGTACAAGCAAAATAATGTTCACAATCAGAATAGCAAAAATTAAAATAGCAATAATTGGTGAAGCCCAAGTAACAGCTGCAATAGATCCCCAACCAACATCCAATGCATCTAAGTGAACTCCTGTACGATCAACCATTGCTTTAGCTGCTGGTCCAACGTTAGTAGTCATAAAGTCAAGAATTAATTTGATACCAGCAAAGCCAATTCCTAGAGTCAACCCGGATTTAAACGCTTTCGAAATTTTTAAACCAAAAATCAACCCAATAATTGTAATGATTACAGGAAGCATTACAGTTGGCCCTGCAGCAATAAAGAAATTGAATATATCCATTATAAATTTCATATCATTGATACTCCTTTATTATTTTAAATAACTTAGTATTTCTTGTAAGGTTTGATCTGCACCAATCCCCGTTAAAATAGGCATCCCTTTAACCACTGGAACATCACCAGTTTGGCCTTCAAATTGGCCAGTTGTAACTAGCAAATCATAGCCTTGAACTTTACCTGGTACCTCCATCAATTTCGTTTGGGTTGTTTCTGCTTGGATTCCTTGTTCTTCTAAAAATTGTCTTACCTTTGTTGCTACAACTGTTGAAGTAGCAATTCCATTTCCGCATGCAACTAAAATTCTTTTCATTATTAAACATCCTTTCTTTTAGGCAATAGCTTGTTCTAATAAATCTAATAGTTCTTTATCATTAGAAGCTGTTATCATTTTTTTTCGTAAATCTTGATTTTGGATAATACCTACTATTTTTTGTAGCATTTCAATCTGTCCGTGCGGTTCACCAATAGCCATCATAATGACAATTCGAACCGGTAATTTTTCTTGATGATTTTCCATATTCTCAAATAATACTGGTTCATTCAATGTTGCTATAGCTAATGTTGTTTTCTTTACCATTTCATAATTAGCATGAGGAATAGCAACTACAGGATCTGTTGACGGTAAACCTGTTGGGTATTCTTTTTCTCTTCGTTTTATTGCTTCAACATATTCATCTTTCACAAACCCTAGCTCGAGTAACTTTTTAGATAAACAATCTAATACTTCCTCTTGATTTTTTACTTTTAAATCTCTAAAGACTAAGTGTTCATTCAAAACTAAGTCCATAAACTATTCCATCTCCTCTACCGTATTTAAGAATGTTTTCAATGAGTTAGATAATTGATTAATATCACAATTTTCAATATCTGATTTGTCAAATAACCCAGATCCCATTCCTAAATAACTAGCTCCATTATCTAAAAATTGTTTCGCGTTTGTTTTCGATATTCCTCCAACAGCCATTAATGGTAATTTTCCCAAAGGTGCCTGTACATCTTTAAAAAATCTTGGTGTCACAACTGCCGCAGGAAATATCTTTACAATATCCGCACCTCTTGCAAGCATCTGATTTATTTCTGTTGGTGTCATCGCTGAAGGGACAGTCATAACTTTGCATTTCTTAGCATAATCAAAAATATCTTGAGTAAATTGATGTGGACCTAACAAGAACTTAGCACCTACCTCAACTGCTTCTTTTGCATCTTTTAAAGTGCGAACTGTTCCTGCGCCAATTATTCTTCTATTCCCGTACTTTTTACTTAATTGTTTAATATTTTCTACACAATTTGGTGTATTCATTGTCATTTCCACAGCAAATTTATCTTCTAAGCCTTCCATAGCTTGAATGATTGCATCAGATTGTTCTAATGTGTACCCTCTCATAATAATGGTATATTTTGGATAGTTATTCATTCTACGCACCTCAAGTATTTTTTCTGATTAGTTGATAAATTTCTTTTTCGCTTAAGCTTTCAGATATATCCTGTAATAACTTACTGTCTCTACACAAATCGGCTAATTGATTAATTGCTTTTAAATGTTTTGTTAAATCACTAAATGAAAGTGGAAAAATATACTTTATTCTCTTACCATCAGGAAGAATAATCGGTTGCTTCAACACCAATAAACTTATGCCATCATTCAATATGCCATTCTCTTTTGAAGTATGTGGGATACAAGAATTATTTCCAAGATAGCTAGAGTAATCAGGATAAGCTGCTTGTTTTATACAATCCTCTACGAACTCATCAGTCACTACACGATTTTCTAAAAGTGGAATACAAGCAATCCTAAATGCTTCTTCCCATGTCGCACATTTATCTCTCATTTGAATATAACTTGGCTTTAAGTAATATGTTAAAGATGGTAAAGAATCAATTTCGTTAATAGAAGGTTGGTCATCTTGTTGGATTAAAAACATTTTTATTTCATCTTTCAACTGAGATAAATTGTCAATATTTGCATATTTTCTAATTGTATTGATTAATTTATCTACATCACTATCTACTTTGTTTAACCCTAATTTATTCAATACATTATAACGTAGTTGGATTTGTTGATTATAGCTCATTATCGGATCAACAATATACTGGTTCATGTCTGTATTTAAAGGAGTCGTTGAAAAAACCAAATCATAGTCTTCTTCATACTTGTAGAAATCTCTCTTAGATAAAGATGCAATAAAATGTAATTCTGGGAACAATTTCTTTAAATTTTCCATCATTAATTTCGAAACAACTACACCGTTCTGACAGACTATTACTGCTCTAGGTTGCTGATTGTTACTCATTTGATTATTAGAAATTAATTGATATCCAAAATAGTAAGATAACAAATCCAATTCATCATTTGGAAAAGCTTTGCCTAACCAATCTTCTATCGGAATAATCAAATCCTTCATTAATTCAACTAATATTCCATGATTTGAATCTTTTACTAAGTTTTCAAATGAGTATGTTCCCAAACTTAAATCATATTTGATCCGGAAACAAGCTGGGCGTAAATGGTTCAATAGTCTTTGTTCGAAACTTTTCCGATCATCTACAATTATTAAGGTCTGCTCTTCAAAGCTATTTACCATTTCATGTATATACCCTTTTAACTCAGCATCTGAATCATATTCTTGAGTAGTCTTTTTTTCGAAAATATTTGAAGTTAAAAATGCTAAAGCCATCCACTCTTTATAGCCATTGGATATTTCAAGATTGTCTTCCATCAATAATATTGATAGCATTCGATACTCCGGCGTAGTTTTTAAATCACCTTTAAAAAAATCATCCTGTTTACCACTCTTATTTGCTCTAATCATCAATATCATTAAGAAAATCTTTAAGTACTCTATTGACTCATCCGAATAGCTAAGATGCAGCATTTGTTCCATACTATGAATAATATGCATAATATTTTCAAAAGTAACTTCCTTGCCAAAAATTGATTCATAGATTTCTTGATTCATCAGATGATATTGTTTTACCAAGTCGCTAATTAAATGTAATAAATAATGTTCAGAGCCTTCTATATGATACCCATTGGTACGGTCATATATAATCTCCAAGCGATATTTTTCTACTAACCATTGAGCACGTTTTATATCTTCTGTAAATGTACTACGACTTACTTCTAAATAATCCAGAAAATGTTGAACACTTGTATACTCATTATTTAATGTCAAAATATAAAGAATAATGACAACTCTTTCTTGGTCAGAATAAAGTTCATTTGAAATTAAATTTTCTGTTATTGTTTGAACAACTTCTAATGGAACAAAAAAAGTACCATCATTTTTTCTTACAATTCCAGATAACTTATTTAAAGCCATTTCCTGATTAAATTGAGTAATGGCATAGTTCACTTGTCTCTTGGTTAAAGAAAGTTTATCAGCCAACTCACTAGATTTAATAGTAGGATTTTTTAGTAAAATAGAAATTATTTCTCGGATCCGTTCATTCATTTTATTTTATCCCTCCTACATATTTCATTATATGCTTATCCTTAGCTATTAAAAACCTTAAGTCAAACTAGATTTTGTCATGCTATTTTTCTATTTTTGTAACGCATTGATAACATAACAAAAAAAGAGAGAACATACCGTTTATTAAGGTAATTCTCTCTATAGTAATTCTATGATAAATAATAAGATGACTGTGCTATTCATTTCGGATTAAGTAAAAGAAAATCATTCATAAATCTACAAATATTTTTTTCTTTTATAATGCTTTATATTCAACATATTTTAATATAGATATAAAAACAGTCAATATCTAAACAATGTATCAAAGCAGATATTGACTGTAATAATTTCGATACTTATTCGAATTATTTGTAAAACCTGTTTCAACTGAACGTTCAGTAAATTAAAAGTATTTTTGAATTTATCAAGAGCAATAACTTCTACATAATATTAAACAACTTCAAGACAATCGACAATATAATAATCGCGATAATAGCTCTAGTTGAATTAAAATATTTTTTACCTAATAGCCAATATACTATTCCAACCAAAATCGCCGGAATCATCATCGGCATAATTTGATTAAGAGTATCTTGGATATTTAGTTTGACATCACCCATCTTAAACTTTAATGAAATTGATGCTTTAATCACTGAAGGAATCATTGCTCCAATTACCGTAACCCCTAATAATGTTGCAGAGCTTGTAAGGGCATTTAAATTAGTTGACATGCTTCCTACTAATTTCGCACCTTGTTTATAGCCAATTTCAACTGTATAGAATCTAAAAATCAATATTGCAATATTTACTAATAGCCAAATTAATACTCCAGTTACATTTCCTTTTAATGCTAAATACGATGCAATTGATCCAAATACAGTAGGAAAAAGTACTCCAAAAATTGTATCCCCTATTCCAGCAAACGATCCCATCAAACCAGTCTTCAAGCTTGAAATAGTTTCTTTGGATTTATATCCTTCAGACTCTTCCGTTGCAATATCCATCCCTATGATAAAACCACCCATATGCGGGGTAGTATTAAAAAACTGACTTTGCATTCTAAGCATATCTTTATATTGACTATCATCTTTTCCGTACAATTTTTTTAAAACAGGTAGCATTGCATACAAATATCCACTACCCATCATTCTTTCATAATTCCAAGAAAGTTGGCTACCCAATATCCAATTGCGGCTGATTTTTCTTAATTCTTTTTTATCAATCTTCGTATTCATCATCATCTATTCCTCCTGCAGAAACATTATTTTCAGAAGATAAAGTAACTGGCACTGTCGTCATTTTTTTATATTGAATAATTGCCATCGCGAATCCTAAAAGAGCAACACCAAACATCGGTACCGATAAATACGCTACTGCAACAAAACCAATAATTAAATATCCAACATAATTTTTTACTGGTAGATATCTTAGTAATATTGCAATCCCTACTGCAGGCAGCATACCTCCAGCAATTGATAATCCTCCGGTCAACCAAGACGGAATAATATCAGAAATTAATTTAACTATATTCTCACCAAAACAAAATACGATAAATATTGGTAAACCTCTTGATAAACCCCAACTAAAAATACCCATAAAGTGATAAAATTTAATCTTAGAAATATTCATTTCTTCGACTGCAGAGTCAATTCGTTTTTGGAAAAATACGTTAAAGAATCTTGCTAGTATATCTAATTGAATCATCAATAACGCCACTGGAACTGCTAAACCAATTCCAAATTCTACACCTTTACCACTGATAACCGCAAATGCTGTACCAACAATAGATGCAGTCATATAATCAGGTACACTTGCACCACCATATGCCTGTATACCTAGCCCCATCAATTGTAATGTCGCTCCAACAGCAAGGCCAGTCTTTAAATCGCCCATTATTAGCCCAGTAATAGTACCCATAATTAATGCTTGATTAGCAAATACACTAATACTTAAATTTTCAACAATTGCATAAAATCCTAATAAAGAAAGAGCAATAATTTGCCAAACTTGTAATTCCATCGTCATTCATCCTTTCCATAAAAATCTGAAAACGAAACAGCCTCTTCCATAGGAACCATTTGAGCAGTAACTAATACACCTTTTTTCTCTAAGTCTAATATTCTATCAATTTCATTTTGAGATAGAAAAACTGATTTTGTTACAGATTTTGTATTATCTTTTTTACTAACATTTCCTAAATTAAACGAACTAATAGGAACTCCACCATCAATTAAATCAAAAATAGTACTAATCTTTTTTACAATTATCATTACTTTTTGTTCAGAATATCTTCCATCTAGAATTCTTTCAACAGCTGTTTTTGTTCTTAATATACTTAACTTAATTCCATTTGGTACAGCCATTTTTAAAGAGCTTTTTGTTATCTCATCAGAAACCACATCATCATCAACAACCATCACTCTATTTACTCCTAAATTACCAATCCATAAAGTAGCAACTTGTCCATGAATTAATCGTTCATCAACTCTTACATGTTCAATCCCTAATTGTTTAATAGTCATACTCATATATACTCCAACTTTCTAAAATCATTATTTTAAAGTGAGTTCAATTACAGGAACCAAATCCTTAGGTGGTCTAATAGGTATATTTAATAGCAAAGTGCTAGGATCAATAGCCTCTTTAATATGAACTTCTGCAACTTCTTTATATAAGTTATCAGTTGCTTCTCGTTCACCACCGATATTTTTCTTATCTACAAATCGTATCTCTGAACCATCAGATAATAGTCTTGCAAATGCAACTTTGTTCCCTAAATTTGGTAAAGCAATTGTTCTATATGGCCAACTAAAAATATGCAAATAAATTTTTTTGCCTTTTTGTGTATAGCAACAATTATTAGGTGCATCAAAGTCGCATGAAGTTGCGCCATAAATTGACTGACCATTTTTTGAGAGCCAAGCACCAACTTCTTGAAGTATTTTTTTACTTTGATCATCCCACTCTCCCCTTGCTGTAGGACCCACATTTATTGTAAAGTTACCTCCTTTTGAAACAGTATCAATGAGTTGCTTAACCACAAGTTCACTAGATTTAAAATTATTATTGTCTCTATCGTAGCCCCAACTATTATTAAGTGTTTGTACAGTTTCCCATAATTCTCCTTTCATACCTTTGCTTCTAGAAAATTGTTCAGGAGTCTTAACACCTCTAGACAATCCTAATCGATCATTCAATAAGATGTCCGGTTGCAACTCATAGATTATTTTTTCTAATTCTTCGCTTCCCCAATCTTTAGAACCTTTTCCAACAAATTTTCCCCAATTTCGTGATTCATAGGAAAAATCGAACCATAAATAGTCAATTTTCCCATAATTTGTTAGCAATTCAGTTATTTGGTTAATCATATATTTTCTGTAAGATCCCATATCTTCATGGTATATTTCAATATATTTATCATTATTTCTCATCGGATGATATCCATCTACTTTAAAATTAGGATGATGCCAATCCAACAAAGAATAATACAAACCAATTCTCAATCCTTCTTTTCTAAATGCATCTATCAATTCCTTCAAAATATCTTTTCCAGCAGAAGTATTAGTTACCTTGAAATCTGTGTATTGGGTATCCCATAAACAGAATCCCTCATGATGTTTTGCGGTAATTATTACATATTTAAATCCATTTCTTTTTGCATCTTTCGCCCATTCGTATGGATTTAATAAGTCAGGATTAAAATTATCAAAATACTTTTGATAATCATTGGAATTAATTTCTTCTAATGTCTGTACCCATTCATGTCTAGCTGCTACAGAATACAAACCTAGGTGAATAAATAATCCATACTTATCATCAGTAAACCATTCTTTTAAAGTTGCATCTTCCAAACTAATCACATCCTATTTTTTCATCAGTAACCGATTACAAAAAAATCATATCACCTATGCTATTGCTAATCTACATTTGAATAATTTATTGACAAAATGCCATATTTTATTTCAAGCATTACAATTTTAATTTATAAAAACTATACTTTGATTGAAAGTGACATATTAATTTCAAGGAGTACGTATTATGTTTTCAGTATTAGCTTTTGATTTGGGTGCAACTAGTTCACGAGGTATTGTGTTTTCAATTATTAACGGTAATATTACACAGCAAGAGGTTTACAGATTTACAGAATATAAATATTTTGACTCAACCAAAAATGCCTATTTTTGGAATATAAATGATATCATATCGCAAATTAAGTCAATTATCCTAACAGCTTCAAAAAAATATGATATCCAAAGTATTGGCATTGATTCTTGGGGATGCGATTTTGTTTTACTAGATTCACACAATGAGAAATTAATGGATCCATTATGCTATGAAACAATGCTCATGAATGAAAATTATAATATATGTGAAGAGTTACCTGAATATTTTTTTGAAATTACAGGTATTCCAAATTCTCCAATCAATACAAGTTCTCAACTGATTTATTTAAAAAGGAACTATCCTGAAATTATTTCTCAAGCTCATTCATTATTGATGATTCCTGATTATATATTATTTCTCTTAACAGGTTGTAAATATAGCGAGTCTTCCATAGCATCAACGACACAATTATTTGATTTAGAAAAGCGTACTTGGTCTAAGAATTTAGTTGATTATTTAGAAATCCCAATAAAAATTTTTCCAAAAATTATTTTACCTTTCTCTAGAATAGGATATTGTGAAATTGATGACTCAACTTCAATTCCTATTCACTCAATAGTGTCACATGATACAGCCTGTGCAGTATTTACAATTCCAGAATCAAGCTCTCCAATATATTTTATCTCATCTGGAACTTGGTCAATAATTGGGGAGAAAAATGAAATCGGTTTATTAAAAAGTAAGGGCCTATCTACTTCGTATTCATATGAGCAAGCTGGAGATGGTAAGATTCTAAAATTAAAAAATATTCTTGGCATGTGGTACATCGAAAAAGTTGCAAATGAGATAAAAAACACCACAAATGAACATTTCAACATTCCTGATATTCAAGAATTATTGATGAAAAAAATACCTAAGAATAATGTTATTGATTTAGATAAAATAAAGTTATCGTCTCATAATAATATTTCAAAATCACTTATAAAAATTTACGGTAAATACGGGCATATGGAATCCATAGATGTTTTTCAAATAATATATCAAAATTTAGCATTTAAATATGCTGATATATTATCGGATTTAAATCATAACAAATACCCTATTTTTATATTTGGTGGGGGTAGTAAGTCAAAATTTATGAACCAACTCATAACAAATATTACTCAATCTAAGGTGATTCCAATATACGACGAAGCCTCTGCGTTGGGAAATTCAATAGCTCAATTTATTGCTTTAAACCTAATAAAGTCAAAAGATGAAGCATATAAACTATTAAAAAATCTATTTGACTTAAAGGAATATACACCTATAAATAATCCTATTTTTAATGAATATCACTTAATATATATAAACAATAAGAGAGGTAATGCAAAATGAAAAAACCAAGAATAGGAATCAGACCAACAATAGATGGGAGACAAGGGGGTGTTAGAGAATCTTTGGAAAGACAAACAATGGTTATGGCAGAAAAAGCAAAAAAGTTAATTGAAAGTACCTTAAGATATCGTGATGGTAGTCCTGTAGAATGTATTTTATATTCTAAAACAATAGGGGGATATTCAGATGCAAGGGAAGTAGATGAAGGTTTCAAAAACAATAATGTAATAGCAACATTGACTGTCACGCCATGTTGGTGCTACGGTACTGAGACAATGGATTTATCTCCTGATACTCTCAAAGCAGTTTGGGGATTTAATGGAACTGAAAGACCCGGGGCAGTTTATTTAGCTGCTACTATGAGTGCATATGCTCAAAAAGGACTACCTGCATTTAAAATATACGGAAAAGAAGTTAGAGACTCAGATAACAATGATATTCCTGAAGATGTTAAAGAAAAAATATTACTATTTGCAAAAACTAGCATCGCAGTAGGACAAATGCGAAATGAATCTTATGTAAATATTGGATCCTCTTCTATGGGCATTGCGGGAAGCCAAATAAATCAAAAATTTTTTGAAAACTACTTAGGAATGCACATCGAATATGTTGATATGGTTGAAATTTTGCGACGTATTCATTTAAAAATATACGATGAAACAGAGTTAGAGAAACTAAAAAATTGGATTAGCGAAAATTGTCACGAAGGAATAGATATTAATAAAAATAAAAGATTGAATGATATTGTACTCCAATCTAGAACTATTCCTGACGAAAAGCAATGGGAGTTTATCGCAAAACAAACATTAGTTATTCGAGATATACTATTCGGAAATAAAAAACTAGCTGAGTTAGGTTGGATTGAAGAATCAAAGGGAAAATCAGCTATAGCTGGTGGATTTCAAGGACAACGACACTGGACTGATTGGCTACCAAATGGAGATTTTTTTGAATCCATTTTCGCCAGCACATTTGATTGGAATGGTCCCAAACCACCTGTAGCTTTTGCAACAGAAAATGACACTCTAAATTCTGCGGCAATGTTATTTGGTAGTTTATTAACAAATACCGCTCCTATTTTTTCTGATATTAGAACTTTTTGGAATCCAGAATCTATTAAAAGAATTACAAACTATACCTTGGAAGGAAAAGCTAAAAATGGATTAATTCACCTTTTAAATTCAGGTTCTAGTGCACTAGACGGTAATGGTGGTAGCAAAGATTCATATGGCCAACCAACAATGAAAGAATTTTGGAATATGACTGAAGAAGATATTCGTTCATGTTTATCAAACACAAAATGGTGTCGAGCCAATTACGAATACTTTAGAGGTGGGGGTTATTCATGCCAGTATCATTTACAAGCTGAATTACCGTTAACTCTAATCAGAGTTAATATTGTAGATAATTTAGGACCGACACTACAAATTATCGAAGGCTATTCATATAATCTTCCAGAAAATGTTCATGAAATATTAAATAATAGGACAGATCCAACTTGGCCAACAATTTGGTTTGCACCACGAGAGACCGACAATTTAAATATCTATAACATAATGAATAATTGGGGTAGCAACCATGGAGCTAGTGTATTTGGACATGTTGGAAGAGAATTAATCACTTTAGCGAGCATGCTTAGAATTCCTGTTAGTATGCATAATATCGATTAAGAAAAAATATTTAGACCACACTCCTTTAGTTGCTTCGGCACTAAAGATTTAGAAGCAGCTGATATGCTTGCATGTCAAACTTATGGTCCATTATATAAATAAAGGAGAAAAATTATGTTAGACCAAGATAAACAGAATATTATTGACTACGGTAACAAACTAATCGAGCAAGGTTATACACTAGGTACAGGAGGAAATATTAGTCAATTCATAAAGGAAAAAAATATCATGCTTATTACACCTTCAGGTATACCATTTGAAGATATGAATATTGCTGATATTATCGAGATGACATTAGATGGAACTGTTATATCAAATACTAACCTTATTCCCTCTAGTGAGTGGCAAATGCATGCAATTTTCTATAAAAAGAGAAAAGATATTAATTGTTTGATTCATGCACACACTACTTATTCCACTGCCTATGCAACATTAAGAAAAACACTACCTGCATCACACTATATGCTTGCGGTTGCAGGCACAGACGTCCACTGTGCTAACTATGCTTCATATGGTACAAAAGAACTAGCAGTTAATGCATTTGAAGCTATGAAAGATAGAAAGGCTGTATTGCTAGCAAATCATGGTATATTAACAGGAGGAAGTAACATTAAGCAAGCATTTAATGTATTAGAACAAGTAGAATATTGCACTAAAATTCATTTTATTGCTTCATGTATGGGCAATCCAATAATTTTACCAAATAACGAGTTAGAAAACATGATAAAAAGATTCGTGAACTATGGACAACCTCAAAATCATGTAATAAAATAAATAATATTCTTTTATTATTTTTGGAGAATGACCATGACAGAAATCCGACGTAATCAGATACTTCATTTGCTGAAAATCCATAAAAAAATGAGCAATCATAAACTGGAAGAAAAATTAGCTATTTCATCATCAACTTTGAGAAGAGAGATACTTGAGTTGGAAAAAGAAGGACTAGTTAGAAGATATCGCGGTGGAGTAGTACTAGAAGTAGAAAAAAATCATGTCATCTCAACTAACTATAGAGAAAATGTCATGATAAAAGAAAAAATGTACATTGCAGATATTGCAAGCATTTTTATTGGATCAGGAATGTGTATATTCGTTGATTCTAGCTCAACAGTAAAGGCCTTACTACCATACATATCAAATCTTTCTAATATGGTTATCATTACAAACGGATTAAATACTGCGTATAAATTATTACAAACATGTAGATCAGACAATAGAGTCTACATCATCGGTGGTGAAGCTATAAAAGATGCTGAAAGTGTCATTGGTGATTATGGAAATGATTTTTTGAAACTTTTTCGTATAGATTTGTGCCTGTTTAGTTCTACCGGTATTGATGAACATGGTATTTATGAAGCAAATTTTTCTCAAGCATTATTTAAAAAGAAAGTTATGAATCTTGCCAATAAGAAAATCTTATTGGTGGATCATTCAAAGTTTGGAAAAACACATGCGTATCGGTTTTCTGACTGGGATCAGTTTGACCATATTATTACCGATAATAAAACTGATAAGAAATATATAAAGATAGCAGAAAAAAACAACACAGAACTATTGTTTTAATGTTCTGTGTTGTTTTATTATCATTCGCTACTATACCCGAATTTAATAGAAACCTTATCCACAATATGTTTACACTTTTCGATTAGTGAAACAACAATTGAAAAAGATAGCCGAAACCCTTGATATTCAAAGGTTTAGCTATCTTTTTTATTTTTTACAAGTGATAAACTCGGGGTTTTAACAAAGTACATCTCTTTACCATCGTTCAGAATCTAAAATTTCTCCCTAACTAACAAAAACAGCCCCTAGAAGCTCGGCTAACTTCTAGAGGCTATCTTATTTTTATAGTGCATCATCTGGTACGAATACGAGATGTTCATTCACAAAGGTGTCAAAGCCTAATTCACTTAACTCACGGCCATAACCCGAATTTTTGATACCGCCAAATGGTAATTCTGGATGAGAAGCCCAACCGGAATTGATGAAAGTCATCCCAGTTTCGATTTTTTCAGCGACTTCTTTGGCATGGGTTAAATCTTTAGAAAAGACTGTGCTACCTAAACCATAGCTTGAATCATTGGCTAGTTCGATGGCTGCTTCTTCTGAGTCCACGTAGTAAATAGAGGCTACCGGACCAAAAATTTCTTGGTTATAAATTGGATTGTCTTTCGTGATATCTGTCAAAACAGTCGGCATCACGAAATTACCAGGATGATCAATCGCTTCATCACCATAAACAACGGTTGCGCCATGATCTTTGGCTAGCTTGATTTGTGCTAAGACTTGTTTTTTCGCCGTGGCTGAAGACAATGGTGCCAAGGTTGTTTCAGGATTCATCGGGTCGCCCCATTTTGCTGCTTTAAATTTTTCGACAACAAGATCGACAAAGCGTTGATAATTTTCTTGACCGACCACAATAAAGCGTTTCGAAGAGGTACATACTTGACCAGCATTATATAACCGTGCAAACGTAATCGTATCGGCTAATAACTCAAAATCCGCATCTTCTAAAATAATAAAAGCATCATTTCCGCCCAATTCCATTGAGGTTTTCTTCAAATTAGCCCCGGCTTCTTGGGCAATGCTTGCTCCCCCACGTTCAGAACCTGTCAAGCAAACTCCAGCTACTCGCGGATCGGCAATGGCCTTAGACACTAAGTCATAAGATAAGAATAAGTTTTTAAAAGCACCCGGTTCGACATTAGCTTCATTGACCAGCGCTTCAAAGGCTTGCGCAGATTGCGGACAAATTGAAGCGTGTTTTAGAATAATTGGATTGCCGACCATAAAATTCGGTGCAAAAACGCGCATAATTTGATAAAAAGGAAAATTCCATGGTTCAACAGCGATTAACACACCCGTTGCTTGTTTGACATAATAAGCTTGTCCATGCACTGCTTCTAATGGTCTAGGTTGTAGGAAAGTTTCAGCCTTATCTGCATAGTAATCGGCAATATCGGCACACAAAGCCACTTCGCCTTGAGCTTCCGTGAATAATTTTCCCATGTCTTTGGTTAAAATTTCGGCATACTTATCAAGGTCGCGTCGTAACAATACGGCTACTTGATGTAACTGTTCTTTGCGTTGTGTGAGCAAATCCTTTTGACGCCATTTTTTGTATAAAGCATGACCCTGGGTTAAGGCGGCCTCCAAATCTTGCTCGGTAGCGTTATCAAAAGTTGCTAACACTTCATTGGTATATGGGTAAATTGTTTGATATGTCATAAAAATTCCTCCTTTTTTGTTACGTTAATTCAAAAAGTTTTATCTAAATCTCACTTAAAAGTATTGATATTTCAACAA
>SAMEA3387512__coassemble_872_pt1 | contig 51288 bp, 50 predicted proteins | sample SAMEA3387512__metabat2_high_PE_013 | metagenome-assembled genome bin SAMEA3387512 (sample SAMEA3387512) | Felis catus | biome: Faeces | place: United Kingdom | collected 2012 | reverse complement strand
TTTTAGATTAATAGGAGAAAGATAAATCTCCTAAAACTTATTTTACGAGGAGATAAAGAGAAGAGGTTGATCACTTCAATATGAAATAAAAAACGAAAAATATACATCACATTTAAATTCAACAGATCAATCATCACAAAAATGAAAGGATATAATGCTATTAATTTCTTAGCACTTTCCTTTTTTACTAATAATATGAGCAACATGATTGAAAAGAATGCTGTTTGTGAGGGATTAAAAATATTTAACGCTCTATTGGTATATATTGGGATGATCATTAACAAGCTGATTAACGTTCCCCATAAAATTTTTGAAGAGACAAAGTTTATTCCACCAAAAAAGGCATAACCTAATAATACCGCGATAAGAAACAGGAATTCATATATCACTGCATTGATTAACTCAATCATTTTTTATCACCCGTTTTCCAAATAATCCATGTATTTTCGTTGTAATTCTTGATATTTTTTCCGAGCTAGGGGTATTTTCGTATTTGAGAGTAGCGTGACCTCTTTCCAAGTCATCTTTTTCACTTTTGATAGCACAATGGCATAAGAACGGTGACATACAAAAATCGGTAGTTGCTGAAATTGTGCAATTGTCTCTGTAAAAGATTGATGAATAATCATCTCTGTCTGCGGGAATAGATGAATTTTCATATAGCCTCTTAGCGCTTCGAAATACTCGATATTTTCTAACTGGAGAGTATGAACAGTATTATGAATATCTTTTATTGTTATTTTCAAGTTACTCTGTGTAATCTTTTTACTTACCTCTAACACTTTGATGAATAACTTTTCTTTGTCAATGGGCTTACTGATAAAACCAAGTGTCTTTTCACTAAAAGCTTCACTCATTCGTTCAACAAAATTTGAGACATATACAATCCATGAAATCTTTTTATTCTTTAGTAAATATTGATTTAAAGCAATCCCATCTAGTCCATCCATTTCAATATCTAAAAGCAGAAGATCAATACTTGCTGTTTTTTCATCATTAATATAGTCCAATACCTCTTGTGCATTCATAAAATCAATAATTATGATTTCTTGCCCATACTGATGAGAAAATTCTGATAACAGGTTATGTAATTGTTCATGAATGTCCATATTATCATCACAAATGGCTACGTTCATATTTCTCACCTCTCGTTATAATTATATCACTTTTTCGTCATTGAATATGCCAAAATATAAAACGCTTTCTTAGTTTTTTCTCTGAATAATAAAAAAAGAACCACTTCCTTTTACCTTAGAAGTGGCTCTGACTATCAAAAGCAAATCCTATTATTTAGGTGTGACGTCTTGGCCAAACCATTTTTCTGAGATTTCTTTAAACTTGCCATTTTCTTGTAATTTTTTGAAACCTTCATTAATTTGTTTGGCTAATTTTTCGTCATCTTTACGTACCCCAACAGAGAAATCTTCGCTATCAAATGGTAATTCGACAATATTATATTCCGCTAATTTTTTGGCTTGTGTTAAGTAGTATTCAGCATATACCTTATCGATTAGCAAACCATCAATCCGGCTATTTTCTAAATCAATAAAGGCTTCATTAAAACTAGCATACAGCGTCGCATCATTATTTTTAACGATATCTTGTAGAACTTCTGGCTGTTTCGTAAAAGTATCATAACCTGAAGAGCCTTCTTGTGCCCCTAACACTTTGCCTTTCATTTGTTCAGCCTTGGTGATATTGCTTTTCTTAGGTGTGACTAGCACTTGAGTATTTTTCATATAAGTATCTGTGAATGTCACTTTTTTCTGACGTTGAGGAGTCACAGAATAACCATTCCAAATCATATCAATCGTTCCATTTTTTAATTCTGTTTCTTTCATAGACCAGTCAATTGGTTGGAATTTCACCTTTTGATCCGTTAATTCAAACACGGCTTTCGCTAAATCAACATCAAAACCAACAATCTTGCCACTGTCATCTTTAAATCCCATTGGCACAAAGGTATCATCTAGCCCTACCACGACTTCTTTTTTGTCAGCAGCAGACTTACTCGTTTCGCCTTTTTTCTGAGTAGAACATGCGCCTAATACTAAACCTAATGCAACAACTGATAATACTTTAAATAATTTTTTCATTTTCATCTTCTCCTTTAATTTTTATGTTTATTCAACAGGGGTTACCTGATAAAGTTGATCGGCAATTTTTTTGGCAAAATCCAAATCATGAGTCACCACAATTTGCGTCATACCTGCTTCTTTCATTTCTAAGATTAAATCAGCGACTTGTTGACTCAAACCTGGATCTAAAGCACTCGTTGGCTCATCATACGCTAATACTTTAGGATTCATCGCCATCGCCCGTGCAATTGCGACCCGTTGTTTTTGCCCACCAGATAATTGGTAAGGATAATGGTCCAAAAGTTGAGATAAACCTAAACGTTGGGCCAAGTTTTGTGCCATTTGTTGGGATTCGGCTGCCGACTGCTTCAATGCCAACTTAGGAGCTAACGTAATATTTTCCATCACGCTTAGATGTGGAAATAATTGAAAATCTTGAAAGACGACCCCGACGACTTGTTCCTTTGAAGTACTTGGATTAAAGGGTTGTCCATCTAATAAAAATTCGCCACTATCATAAGTTTCTAAACCAGCTAATATTCTTAACAGTGTCGTTTTCCCACCACCAGAGGGACCTACAATACATAAAATCGAGCCTTCTTCAATGGATAAATCTAGATTACGAATAATTTGTCGCAACCCAAATGCTTTATTGACTTGTTTTAGTGTTAACATACAAACCCTCCTAACGATAATAATTTAAGCGACCTTCAAAGTATTTCAACAGTAAAGTCACGATGGCAGTCATTAATAGATAAACGATTGCCACGCCCACTAATGGTAACAAAGTAGATTCTCTTTCCATCGCAATTTTACCAATACGCATCACATCTGATAAACCTAAAATATAAACAAGTGACGTATCCTTGACTAGATTAATGATTTCATTGCCGACAGAAGGTAAGGTAATTTTAGTGACTTGCGGAATGATGATTTTACTAATCGTTTGCCAAGGACTTAGATGCAACACCTTAGCTGCTTCATATTGGCCTTTAGGTATGGATTGGATCCCACCACGAAAAATTTCTGCATAATAGGCGGCATAGTTTAGAATAAAGGCAATCAAAGCTGCTTCAAAACGATCAAAAACAATGCCGATATAAGGCAAACCGTAAAAGACTAAAATTAATTGTAATAGTAACGGGGTTCCGCGCATAAGCCAAACATAGAATTGAATCAATAATTTCACTGGATAAAAGCGGCTCCTTAATAAGAATGCTAACAATACCCCTAATGGAATCGAGCCTAAGATGGTCAATCCAAATAGCTTTAATGTTACCCCTGCCCCTTGAATAATTTGGGGAAACGTATCTAATATTACTTGCACATGTATAACCTCATTTCTCTATGATTGGTGAACTTACCACAGTCTTGCACTCAAGATATAAAATAAGTCCTTTGATCGTTTTGACCAAAGGACGTGATTGACGTGGTTCCACCTTTTATTTATCTTTCCCTCGCAGAAAAGAACTCCGTGAGTCAAGTAAACTTTTTTTGGGGAAACCTTATCCTTCTCGGTATCAATCAACTAAATACTCGGAAAATTCGCCCTCCCGTTTGAGAAAATCTCCTTTCATCCGATTTTCTCAACGGAAGGTAAGCACACGAATTTCCTCGAGGCTTCCCAAGCTGCTTCACGACCTTAATGCAATCTGTGTTCGGCGGGTAGCTACTTCGGCGTATAAGCCACCACGTCTGGGAAAGTCTTTACTTTTCGGACTTTCCCGACGTGTCGGACAAACCTTATCCGCTCGTAGCTAATCGACCCGCCTCACATCCTTAAAATAAAAAGTCCTTTGGTTTTTTTAACCAAAGGACGTGTTGACGTGGTTCCACCTTTTTTCACAACTACCTCGCAGTAATTGCCTCAATAAGTCTACTTGACTCTGGCTATAACGGGCCACCCGAATCTTCCTACTTTCTCATTTCAGAAAATCTACTCCAAGATGTGTTTCACGCATAGGTCTCTACTTCTTTGCACCAACCAGAAGCTCTCTGAAAAAGGACTATGGCTACTCTTCTTTTCAACGTATTTTCAATTTGATGAATACAATTTATCAGAAAATTTTGAGGATGTCAATATGAAAATTCGATTAAAATTTTAAATTCGAAATTAAATAAACTATTAATAAATCATTTAGCTCCTTCAAATTTAAATCAAAACGTTGCTGAAATTTTTCCATCTTATACAACAACGTATTGCGGTGCATGAATAAATCTTTAGCACTTGAAGAAACATTGGCTTGATTTTTCCATAGCGCTTGAATGACTTCTTTCATACCTTCTTCTGCAAAAAAGATTTTCCCTAATTCTTTTAATGACTCATAATTCGTTAGATCTTGACTCGTTGCTAAATATAAAACACAATCACTTAATGAAAGGCATTTTTTAGGATTTTCGACTAACATTTCTTGAAATAACCGGCTTTCCTCACGATAAATCTTCGTAAAATCAACCTCGCTTGGATAAAAAGCCCCCACAAATATCTGGGTAAAGGTCGCAAAATCATCATCCAAAGCCGTGAACAATCCATGCAATTCTTCTTTTTGATAATAATTCTCTGTTCTTTTCTCAATAAGTAGGGCTTGGTTTGAACTAACAAATAAACAATCGACTAAATTTGGCAAAACAGTTTCCATCGTTTGTATCCATGAATGATAAATACTGTCATCCATCCGCTTAAACTGGACTTGAATAATCCGGTATTCACCCGCTTCTTTTTCAGAAAGTCGTGTATGTTTGAATAATACTTGATACCAAAATTTGCGCTCTAATTCATAAAGAGGGGCTACATTGGGATATAATGTTAAAAGTAATTTTTGCTCTGTAACGCTTAACTTTTGCTTCTCAATACAAAAGAACTTTCCCTTATATGGAATACACAAAAAATCTTTATTAAATAAAGGCTCATCCTTAATGAATCCTTCCGCATAAATTTGCTCTAAAGGTAAAATTTGCACTGTCATCACCTCAATTATTTTCATCTTTATTGTATCTAAGAAAGACAGATTCGACAATTCTTTCTATGTTTGAAAAGCGATTTCAACATTTTGCACAATTCACTGAGGTGTTCTTTGTACATGTTAACGTTGAGATGTAAAAGGCTTTCATTTATATTAAGGATGTCGATAAAAAGATTTCTCGCAAAAATAAAATTTGCGAATAGGATGATTAAACATAGAAAGAGGTATAAACTTATGGTAGAAATGGCTTTACGACATGTATATAAAAAATATGATAACGCTGAAAAATATTCAGTAACAGATTTTAACTTAGAAATTGCTGACCGCGAATTTATCGTTTTCGTTGGTCCTTCTGGTTGTGGTAAATCAACTACTCTACGTATGATTGCCGGTCTTGAAGATATTTCTGAAGGTGAATTATTAATTGGCGATAAAGTGATGAATGATGTTGCACCTAAAGACCGTGATATCGCGATGGTATTCCAAAACTATGCCTTATATCCACATATGACAGTATTTGATAACATGGCTTTTGGTTTGAAATTACGTAAATATGATAAAGCAGAAATCAAAAAACGTGTAGAAAATGCAGCTCAAATCTTAGGCTTGTCTGAATATCTTGATCGTAAACCAGCGGCTCTATCTGGTGGTCAACGTCAACGTGTTGCCTTAGGACGTGCGATTGTGCGTGATGCTAAAGTCTTCTTAATGGACGAACCATTATCAAACTTGGATGCGAAATTACGTGTAGCCATGCGTGCAGAAATCGCGAAGTTACACCAACGTTTAAATACAACAACGATCTACGTTACTCACGACCAAACAGAAGCGATGACAATGGCTGACCGTATCGTTATTATGAAAGACGGTATTATCCAACAAATTGGTTCTCCAAAAGAAGTTTATGATACACCAAGCAATGTCTTTGTAGCTGGTTTCATCGGCTCACCTGCCATGAACTTCTTCAAAGTAACCTTAAAAGATGGTTATATTACAAATGATGGTGGTTTGAAAGTGAAATTACCTGAAGGACGTAATAAAATCTTAGTTGAAAAAGGCTACGAAGGAAAACAATTAATCTTCGGTATCCGTCCTGAAGATATTCATAGTGAACGCGTGGTCTTAGACGCAACTCCTGAAGCTTGTGTGAAATCAACTGTAGTCGTCTCTGAACTTTTAGGTGCTGAAACCATGCTTTATACTAAGATTGGTGATACTGAATTTGTTTCTCGTGTGGATGCACGTGATTATCACAAACCAGGTGAAGAAGTAGAATTAGCCTTTAACTTGAATAAAGCACACTTCTTTGATGTAGAATCTGAAGAAGTTATCCGTTAATCTTGCACATTTCTAGTCTTCGTCCCCTTTTTATACATTAGTTTAGGCCTAGCAATCCATCTGCTAGGCCTTATTGTTATGCTTTGTTTTCTTGTGGTTTTATTTCCGCTAATTTTAAATCGGCTTGTGAAATAATGGGTAAAAGTACCATCATGACAATCACTACGATTCCCGAAATAATGAAAATCAGCCCATTATCGGCTACTTCAAACAAGAATGAATAAAAAACAATTCCTAGAGGCATTAATAATTGCACCCCAGTCATTAAAAAGTGAAAGACACGTCCTTGAAACTGTGGATCGACATATGCACTTAACCAAGTATTCAGCGGTACATTTAAAAGCGTAATACATACACCCATTACAAAATTTCCGACAATCATAATGACAATCATCCATTTTAACGGAAGAGATTGCATCAATATAAATCCGAGACTACTCATAATTGCCCCTAATGAAATCACATAAATGTAGGTATTCAAAAGTGGATAGCGAATATTTTTAATCATAGATAAAATCAAGGAAGCCAAGATTAATCCAAATCCAAAAGCTGATTCAGAAAAACTATAGGCTTGTGTTGGAAAATGGAGTTGGTGGATTTGAATGTATGGAATACCGACGCTAATAGAAGATAAGACGAAATTAATGGACATACCCATCACCATCGCAAACACCAATAACCGATCCTTTTTGATATAATTTAATCCGGATAAAAACATCTTTAACAAAGAATCCTGTGACTCATCCACATGACTTTCACTAACTTTGCGATAATGAAAATTCACCATCATCAAGACTATTGCTGCCAGACTTTCACAAACAACTTCCAACAATACGATATTGGATAAGGAAATAAGCACATAAATAATTCCACCAATAATTGGCGCAATAATTTGACTTACTGCTGAGACTAATTGTTCAAAACTCCTCACCTTTTGTAAATCGGCTTCATCCACCAAATGAATGGTCGCTGCTCCATAGGCGGTACTCAGAAAAATATCCGCTAGTCGTAATACAATTAATAACAAATAAGTGGAAATCAACACGGAAAAACCACTTTTTAACGAAAAAGCATAAAAGACGAGCATCAGAATACTCACAACTTGTGCCATAAAGATGATTTTCTTCTTTTCAAAACGATCGACCACTGCCCCAGCAAATGGCAGTAAAACCAACGATACCACAGGACCAATTAACTGTGTTCCGCCAAAAGCTAGAGCAGAATTGGTTTTGGATAAAACTTCTAACCCAATAACAAATGATAGAACATTACTCCCTAATGAACCAAATATCAAAGAAGTAATGATTTTAACAATCTGTTTGTTTCCTTCTTTCATTTCATCACACCTTTTTTTAATTATTTTTTCATTCATATTATCACAGCCAAATATCCTGTACAACAAAAAAAATACTCGCCTCCATAAAGGATTTGAGTATCTTTTGTATTATTTATCTTCAGCCATCATCGCTTTTAAGGCTAAAGCTAATGGACTTTCCATTTCTGTATTTTCTTGGCTGTATTTTTTCAATAGTCGTTTTTCTTCATGTTTGGTCATTTTTTGTTTTCGTTCAGCCTTGGTTTGCATTTTTTCGGTCGTACCATCATATTTGCAACGATAATAAGCACCATTTTTTCCTTCGATGATTTCCATTTTCTTATGACATTGTGGACAACGATGATTGGATACTTTTGGCTCTTTTCGTCTTGAGTAATGACAGTCTTCATTCGTGCAGACCAAACGCTTGCCATCACGACCATTCTTTTCTTTTAAGAGCGAACCACATTCTGGGCAACGTTTTTGCGTAATTGAAAAATCCTGATAGCTTTGGTTACTTTGCTTAATCTCAGAAACTAAACGCTTCGTATCTTGTTCGATTTGTTGGATGAATTGTTGACTCTTCATCTGACCTTTCGCAATTTTTTCTAGGTTTTTCTCCCATTTTTCCGTCAATTCAGGCGTGACTAATGAAGGATTCACCAGACCTAATAGCTGTTTTCCCTTAGGAGTGACCGCTAAATAATTGGCTTTGCGTTCCATCAAGTCGCTTTTAATCAACTTTTCTATCATTTCAGCACGCGTGGCCGGCGTACCTAAGCTATATTTTTCCATCTTCGCCAACAAAGTACCTTCACTCAATGGTTTAGGCGGGGTGGTCAATTGTTTTTCAATGCTAAACTCACCCTTGATTTTTTGACCTTCTGTATAGTGCACGACCTTTGCTTTTACTTCGTCACTTGTCCCTTTCCAACCTGGTTCAAGCACTTTTTTATTACTTGCAACAAAGCGTTCAGAACCAAATGATAGTGTGATTTTCTCAACCTTTTCTTGATATTCAGGTAAGAACAACATCAAAAAGCGTGACACAATCATCTGATAAATGCGTTGTTCATCACCGGATAACTTAGCAAAATTTGCTCTTTGTTCAGTTGGAATCAAGGCATGATGGTCAGAAACCAGCGCATTATTAAAAACTTTCTTTAAGACAACTTTAGCCCCATTTTTAATAATCGTCTTGACTTGCGGATCAAAATCACTAATTGCTTGTAGGCGTTCCTTCATCGTATTTTGCATATCAGTGGTTAAATACTTACTATCAGTCCGCGGATAAGTGACGACTTTATGTGTTTCATATAGACTTTGCACTAAAGAGAGTGTTTTTTTAGCAGAAAAGCCATAACGTTGATTGGCCTCACGCTGGATTTCCGTTAAGTCATAAGGTAATGGCGCGGCTTGGCGTTTGACTTTTTCTTCAATTTTTTCCACGGTGCCTGCTGTTTGGCTCATCTGTTGAACTAATTGTTGGGCCGCTTCTCGTGTTTTGATAGCTTGCGGATTCTTTTGTTGATGAGTAAAGGTCAACTGATTATCGGCAAACTGAATTGTAAAATATTCTTGTGGAAGAAACTTTTCAATTTGCTTTTCTTGCTGTCTCACTAAGGCTAGGGTCGGTGTTTGTACACGTCCAGCACTTAGATTATCTTGATATTTCACAGTTAAAGCACGGGTCACATTTAATCCCACCAACCAGTCAGCCTTTGCTCTAGAAATAGCTGACTCATATAAATCGTCATATTGACTGGCTGATTTTAAATTGGCAAAACCTTGTTTAATGGCTTTGTCTGTTTGTGATGAAATCCATAGACGCTTCACTGGTTTGTTAAATCTCACCCACTGCAAAATCCAACGAGCAACTAACTCTCCTTCACGTCCAGCATCGGTCGCAATCACGGCTTCTCCTACATCTTTTCGTTTAGCCAATGCTGCAATCGCCTTTAATTGATGACCAGTTTTTGGTAAAGGTTTGATACCTATTTGCTTTGGTAACATTGGCAGTGTCTCTAATTGCCATTGTTGCCATTCTTTGTTTAGATCTTCAGGCATTTTTAAGGTTAATAAATGCCCCAAAGCCCAAGTGACAATCACTTTGTCGCCTTCATAGTAATTTTTAGTTTTCTTCGTTGCTTTTAAAACTCTACTCAGGTCTTTGGCAACACTTGGTTTTTCCGCAATGATTAGCTGTTTCATATAAATTCCTTTCACTGGTTATTGTAACAGGTTCGAAATCTTTTAATAAAGCAATGGAATGATATTGTTGCATATCATCCTCACATTCCTCACAATAACGTAATTCTTCTTCATTCCAAAACGCGCAAAGATAATTTTCTTTTGCACTGACACAGGGATATTTGATTTTATATTCGTGCCATAATAAGGTGTAAGCTGCGACGGCTTCCTCAAAAGTGGTAAAATGTTGTTCTTCCACAATATCTTCTTGCCAACCTTCAAAGAACCACCACACTTCATTATCACCATGCATGCGAATTACTTGATACATCCTATTCACCATCTCTATTTTCCTAAATCTTTCGTAACAAATCAACAAAAACTTTTATAACAATTTTTAGTTTGTATTTTCTTTTGTTTCATTCGTTATAAACTATATACTATTTTTTCCTTGATAACTCTATAGTATTAAGCTTTGATTTATCTGGCAAATAATTTACTTGTGAAAAGGACAGTAAATCAAATTTGTAGTATCTCATTTATAAAAAAATACCGAACAGCCGCTAACAAACAACGACTATTCGGTAATATACAATTTAACTTTTGGTCATGCTGTTGCTCGTAGCTGACCGAGTCGATTTACGGCCTTTTTTGACGGCGTTCAGCAGCTAGACATTGTGAAATTCGCCCTCCCACTTGAGAAAATCTTCTTTCATACGATTTTCTCAGTGGGAGGTAAGCACACGAATTTCTTCGAGGCTTTCCAAGCTGCTTCACGACCTTTTTTGACGGTGTTCGAAGGGTAGCTACCTCGCATCTAAGCCGGCCCTGCCTAGGAAAATCTTTAAAACCAGCGGATTTTCCTGTCATTCCGGACAAACTTAGCTGCTTGTAGCTGATCGACCCTTCTCACAACCTTTATATATACTGCATTTGTTTTTGGTCTTGGTAGGCTTGGTCGATGAGTCCGCCGCCTAGGCATTCTTCGCCGTCATAGAAGACGACTGCTTGGCCAGGGGTGATGGCTCGGGCTTTTTCATCAAACAATACTTCAGCACGGTCTCCTTCTAATAAACGGACAGTAACTGGTACATCTTGTTGACGATATCTGAATTTAGCGGTACAGCGAAATTCTTGTGGTTTTTCTTCATTCGTTGTGAAGTGAATTTGGCTTGCTGTTAAACGGTTCGCATACAATAATGGATGGTGGAAACCTTGATCCACAATTAAGGTATTTGTTGCAAGGTCTTTTCCTACTACAAACCATGGCTCTTGTGTTTTACCGCCCCCACCAATACCTAAACCTTGGCGTTGACCGATTGTATAATACATTAAACCATCATGCGTTCCTTTTTCTATTCCATCAGGTGTCATCATTTTCCCAGGTTGAGCGGGTAAATATTGACTCAAAAATTGTTTAAAGTTCTTTTCGCCAATGAAACAAACACCCGTTGAATCTTTTTTCTTGGCAGTTGCTAAACCAGCTTTTTCCGCGATAGCACGTACTTCTTTTTTCTCTAAATGACCAAGTGGGAACATGGTTTTAGACAATTGTTCTTGTGATAACTGACTTAAAAAGTAAGTTTGATCTTTGTTATTATCATTTCCTCTTAGCATATGCACAACGCCATTTTCATCACGCTTCACTTGTGCATAATGACCCGTTGCGACATAATCCGCACCTAGTTGCATGGCATAGTCTAAAAAGGCTTTAAACTTAATTTCTTTGTTGCACATGACATCAGGATTGGGGGTACGACCCGCACGATATTCGGCTAAGAAATATTCAAAAACACGCTCCCAATATTCTTTTTCAAAATTCACTGAATAATAAGGAATCCCAATTTGTGAAGCGACTGCCGCAACATCTTTATAATCTTCTGTTGCCGTACAGACACCATTTTCATCGGTATCATCCCAGTTTTTCATGAAGATTCCGATGACATCATAGCCCTGTTCTTTTAATAAAAGGGCAGTAACCGACGAGTCAACCCCGCCACTCATACCTACAACAACACGAATTTTGCTGTTGTCTTGCATAAAAAATCACCATCATTTCTTTATAGATTCTGAAATCTACTACGATTGAAGGTCGCATTATTTTCAGTAAATTTCATTATAGCGCAATTTTTCTCAACATGCACGAAAAAAATCGCAGTACACAGACTACGATTTTATTTCCACAAACCTGATGCTATCACTTGTTTTAACGAACCAATGGCTAATTCATATGGTACATTCTTAAATAATAAATTTGTTGTTATCATTTCATAATCAAATTTATAAACATCGTTGTGTATAATATCGTTCAGAAGCTGTAAAATATCTACTCCACTTTTTGCAGAATGACAATTAGGTAAGTGTTTGCGTGCTAGTCTTACTTCTGAAATAAGGGATAGAAAGTTTTCTGGAATACCATAATTATCAATTATCATGTGTATATCATAAATATGTCTAGAGTGCCCACTTATTTGCGACTCTAAATAATAATCACAAATAGCAAAAAGTTTATCAACCAAAGTTCTTTCAACCATCTGTGTTTTCACTGCAAAAGGTTCTAAATCATATTTAATGATTAAATCCATGCGGTCTATACTTTTTAAAAATCGATAAATATAGTTATCAATCTTCCTTATAGTTGTTGAAAATGAAAGTAGGGCAACATATGTTTCTACAATAACTTCAGACTTTATATAATCAAGCTTAGGATAAATAGTTGGATATTCAGATCTGTAACAATTATAATTTCTTCTGCTTTTGATTTCAGATATATTGCTCACTGGAAAATTTAATTCCTCAAAAGTACTGATAATAATTTGTTTTAATTTTTTCTTTGTTGATTCACTTGGTTTACCGATATTTGCATCAAAGGTTAAGTCAATATCCTATGAAAAACGTTCTAAAAGTTGATATCCTTTCGTTAATGATGTACCGCCTTTAAAAACAATATTTTCTATTCTTGAAGTTAACAACTTTAGTACAATCGTCACAAAATAATCTTTTTCTACAACACTAGTAGGTATTCTTAGTTCACTAGCAGTAGCAAGAATAAGTTCTTCAAAAACATCAGGATTTTCATGTAAATTCATCTATCATTCTCCATTCAATTAACTTTTTAGAAACCGCACCAGTCAATGTAAAGGCTAATTCATACAATTGATTTTTCGAAAGTTTTAAGTGACGTAAATAAGCTATTAGTATACTTCTAGTCTGACAATCATCTAGTTCTGTATATTTTTCAATGTTATTTAATAAATCAATAAATTGTAGAAAGGCAACATTATTTTTTGAAACTGAAATGATTGGTTTTCTAATTCTTACTTTTTGTGTTCCGACTTGCACATTCCTTCCATTAGTGGCTTCTTTATTTGTGACAATATCTAATACAGCTGGTACTTGGGAAGTAATTCCTAACTGATTGGCAAGACTAATACCTGTAATAAAACCAAACACTTCTCCTTGATTTTCAATATATTTACGCATGATTACTACATTAGGATTAAGATAACTTTGATTTAATACCGAAGATTGTTTAGGGATATAATAAATTCCTTTGTCATATCGTTTTAGAAAACCACTATTATTCAACCTTTTTACAGATTGACGAACTGCATTTTCAGACATTCCCTCCACACTTAAATCATTCAAAAAAATCGGTTCATTTTCTCCATACTCTTCTAACAAGAAATCCTTAATCATCCACTTACCTCATTATCTATTGTACCATTTTTATACAAACACAATCACATTTTGTGTCGAAATTTTTCCCAACATGCACGAAAAAAATCGCAGTACTAAGACTACGATTTTCTTACCTTATGCTTTTTCTAATAAACCACGATCGATAAATCCATCCATCAAGAAATAGAATTTATCCTGCAACATTTTATGCTGTTCGCTCTTGAAAATATTGACTGCTTTTAGACCTGTTGCATTGGTAATCGACATTTTTAAAGTTTGAAGGTCTTTAGAAATAGTTATTTTTAATTTAAAGCCTTCCTTACTTTGAGGAGTTGCTTCTAATGAACGAATCAGTTGGAAGTTGCCTCCATTTGTTTCAACAAAACCATTATCACGCAAGGTATAACGTTTTGCATTTGGGTTCATTTGGTATTTGACAGCTGAACCTAGAACTGTTGCTGTTTTTTCAAAAGCCATAAATCTAGCCTCTTTTCATGTTTTTCTTTATTTTATCACAGCTTTTGTCATCTGAAAACCTTTGCCTAGATTTAAGAAAACAATTTTTACGCTTGTTGAAATTTACGCACGACTTGTCCTAATTGTTGGGCTAGTTGTTCTACTTCGTCTAACGTATTGCCAAGTCCAAAACTTACACGAATAGCGGTATGAATTTTTTCATCCTTTTTTCCATACATCGCTTCTAATACATGGGAAGGATTAACGTTACCTGCTGTACATGCCGAACCTGTTGAAATGGCCATGTTTGCTAAATCTAGATGCATCAAAAGCATTTGATTATTCACTTGATCAAAGGAAAGATTCCATACTTGCGGCAATTTATTTGCTTCATCGCCGTTCACTTGATAACGAACCTGTTGTTGCGATAACACATCTAGAAAATGCTGACTTAACGCTTGCGTCTGTGCTTGTTCTTCAGCTAAATGTTCATGGTGAAATTGCGCCACTTCAGCCATCGCACAAATAGCTGGTAAATTTTCCGTTCCCGCCCGACGCTTTTCTTCTTGCTCGCCACCATGTGTGATTGGCTGTAATTTTACGCTATCTTTTTTATAAAGAAAACCAATTCCTTTAGGCCCATTGATTTTATGAGCAGAAATACTTAGCAAATCTATGCCTAATTCTTCTGGAAAAATCGCCACTTTTCCATAAGCTTGTACCGCATCTGTATGAAAAATAGCGGGATGGTCTTTTAATATTTCACCAATTTGGGCAATCGGTAATAAGTTGCCCGTTTCATTATTCGCAAACATGATGGATACTAAAATCGTGTCTTCTCGTAGCGCTTGTTGAAAGTCAGCTAGCGAAATTTGTCCTTTAGCATCCACTGGTAAGTAAGTCACTTCAAAACCTTGATTTTCTAAGTAATGCAAAGTTTCCATAACCGCTGGATGCTCGATACTTGTAGAAATAATGTGGCGTCCTTTCGCTTGATTGGCAAAAGCGGCTCCGATAATGGCATAGTTATCGCCTTCTGTTCCCCCACTGGTAAAAATAATTTCATGAGGTTTAACCTTTAAAGTTTTAGCAATGACTTGACGTGTCTTTTCTAAATATTCATGAGCTTTGCGACCATATTGATGAATGCTAGATGGATTACCAAACACCTCATTCATGATAGCAGTCATTTTTTCAATGGCCACTGGATGCATAGGCGATGTTGCTGCATGGTCAAAATACATAAAATCTACTTCCTTTACTAACAAATAAGCCAAATCAGCTTACTAAACTTCGCAATTTCTGTCAAGTAAACTCATTTGGCTAAACAATTATTTTTGATCTTCAATGGATAGGCGGAATAAAGGACTCATTGGGGTATTTTCTTGGATACGTTTCATCGCTTCTCCCATTAAATCCGCACAAGTAATATAATGAACGACATTTGGCTTGCGACTATCATCAATCAGACATGAATCAGTCACACAAATAGATTGAATCGGTGCCGCATCTAAATCAGCTTTAGCCCCTTCACATAATAAAGCATGAGAAGCACAAGCATAAATTTCAGTAGCGCCTTGCTCAGTTAGCAGTTTACTTGCTTTGACAAAGGTTTGACCAGTATTTAAAATGTCATCCACCATAATACATTTCTTTCCTTTGACATCCCCAATCACATAGCCGCCTGCTTCATATTCATCGGATTGATCCACAATGGCTAAAGTAGAACCTAGATATTCTGCTAAACTACGTGCACGCTGAACCCCACTATTTTTTGGTGAAACAACCACATAGTCATCACCAAACATTCCTTGATCGAGATAATACTGAGCAAACAATGGAATCGTGAATAAATTATCCACTGGAATATCAAAGAAACCTTGTACTTGTACTGTGTGCAAATCTAATGTTAGAACACGCGTTGCCCCTGCTTTGGTTAACATATTGGCAATCAATTTTGCAGTAATTGGTTCGTGTGGACGCGCGGTACGATCTTGACGCGCATAAGCATAATAAGGTAAGACGACATTGATTGATTTTGCACTTGCACGTTTCATTGCATCAATCATAATTAAAAGTTCCCAGTAGTAATCATTCACTGGTTGATTGGTCGATTGGATTAAGTAAGTATCCACCCCACGGACACTTTCTTCAATATTAATTGCAATCTCGCCATCACTAAATTGTCGCACTACACATTTTCCTAATTCTTGTCCAAAGGCTTTAGCAATTTTTGCTGCTAAGGGTTGATTCCCGTTGAGACTAAAAATTTTGACATTGTCTGTTGCAGTATTTGCCACCGTTTCATCCTCCAAAAATGTTTTTTCTTTTATTGTATCATATCTTGAGGTGATTTCGAAAATTTTCTTGTGTTTTCATAAAAATAATTAGCGCTTCATCGAAACCGTGCTATTAACCCACTTTGCCGGAATAATTTTAGCCGGATTACCCCAAACATCATGCACCAACAAATCATAGCTGCCGTCTTCATTTTGCAAATACCCGTAGCAAACAACCCAGTGATTTCCATAGTCACTCCCTCTTTTCTTAGATAAACCTACAATCAATGGAAGGCCGGCATCAATGCGTTTTTTAATACGTGTTAGACAAACCATGGTAGTACTATGGGCACGATAAGGCAATTGGTAACGTCTAAAGAATCGGTTTAGCCCTATCGACAACTCAATTGGCAAAGTCGGAAAGCCAAATGGTTGTACCAATAATTTTAATATTTCGACCAAACTTGCTTGGCTTTGTTGCGTATTTTCCTGTAAGAAGTCAGGCAAAATAGCTGGGGTAAAATGTTTTTGAAAATAGCTTAATAACACTGCACAGCAATACGTCCCACAGTAATTTCCTTGGGTATTTTCTAAGTCAACGAGTTGTTCAAAAGTTTGTTTATCTAAAATTTTTGCTTTCATTTAAACAATTGTCGCCCCTAATGTGTTTTTGAAATGATTGAGTGCCCATTGATGACCCACTTGATCAAAGCTTTGCACGGCATCTTCCACGATAAAAATTTTATAGCCTAAATTATAGGCATCTACAGCAGTATGCAACACACAAATATCAGTACACACCCCAGTTAAATAAACCTCCGTAATTTGGCGTTCTCTTAAACGTAAATCTAAATCCGTCCCACAAAAAGCGGAGTAATGACGTTTATCAAGCCAATAAAGTGTTTCTTTGCTTTTATTTTGCTCATACAAGTCAGCCAATTTACCATATAAGTCGCGTCCATGTGTGCCTATCAGATTATGTGGTGGGAATAATTTGTTTTCTAGATGATAGTGATCTTTTTTATCATGACCATCAATGGCGAAAACCACAAAATCATCATTTTCAATAAAATCTTTCGTAACCTTTACCAACGCTTCTTCAATTTGTTGACCATATTCACCGGTCGTTAACTTGCCATCTGTTGCGACGAAATCATACGTATAATCAATCGAAATTAAAGCCTTCATATTTTTCACCTTTTTTCATTTATTTGATTGTATTCAAAAACTCAATCACCATTTCTGCGGAGCGTTTTCCAGCCTCATCAATAAATTCATCAAAACTCATCGTTGCTTGATGGTCTGCTGTATCGCTAATTGCTCGAACAACTAAAAATGGAATATGAAATTGACGGGCAGTTTGGGCAATCGCTGCACCCTCCATCTCACAAGCAAGCGCCTCTGGAAAGTGTGATTTAATTTCCGCAATTTTTTCTGGACTATTGACAAAGCTATCTCCGGTTACGATTAAGCCACTACGCACTTGTTGACCAGTTTTTTCCGCGGCTTTTTTCATTTCATCAATAATATATTTGCTTGCTTCAAAATATAACGGCATGCCAGCTGGTAATTGACCATACTCATAGCCAAATCCTGTGACATCAACATCAAAGTAAGCTAATTTTTCAGAAAAGACGACATCACCGACTTGCAATCCTTCACCAATTCCTCCGGCCGAGCCTGTATTAATCACCATGTTGACGCCGTATTGTTGAATCAATAAACTCGTTGTGACACTAGCAGCTACTTTTCCAATGCCTGAGCGTACCACAATCACATCATGCTTGCCTAATGTTCCCGAAACAAATAAGACGCCGGCACGTTCCCAAGACATTGGCGCTTCCATTTTTTCCTTTAATATTTTTACTTCTTGATCCATAGCACCGATAATTCCGATTTTCATTTTCTACCAACTTTCTATCCTAGATTATATTATATGAAAAAGATAAATATAAAAATTAAAACCAACAGTAACCCAACAATAATAATTGCTTTCCATAAAAAAGAATTTAAGGCACGGGAAGTTTCTTTTTCTTCCACGCGTGATTTATGAATTTCTTTATTCTTTTTCGCTTCTTTACGGTAATGGCGAGCGATTCGTTGTTCTTCTTGTTCAAACTCTTTTTGTGCTTGTTTGGCAACAATTTTTTGATTACGTTCTAACGCCTGTTGCTCTTGTTCACGCCGTCTTCTTAATTCTGCACGTGTGAGTAAGGGCTTATCTGACATTTCATCGACCTTCCTTAAGTTTCAAATTTTCCCAATATTGGATGGCAAAAATCGTCTTTGCATCACATATTTCTCGATTAAGAATCGCTTGTTTGGCCTCTTCTAATGTTAATTCATACACTTCTAAGACTTCATCTTCATCCATTGCTTTAGGATTTTCTACCTTACTTAAATGTTTGGCATGATAAATATACAACTGTTCATTGGCAAATCCGGGTGAAAGATACATTTGCGCCACTAATTCCCAATCTTGTGCCTGAAGTTGTACCTCTTCTTCTAATTCACGTTGTCCAGTGGTCAATGGATGAATATTTTCACCTGGATCAATTTTACCCGCTGGAATCTCTAAAATGACAGATTCAAGTGGCTTTCTAAATTGTTTCACAAAAATCATCTTATCTTCATCAGTTATCGCAATGATTGCTACCCCGCCTGGATGAAAGACAAGTTCTCTTTGTGATTGGGAACCATCAGGTAATTGGACTTCATCGACACATACATCAATAATATTTCCATGAAAAATTTCTTTACGGTGGATTGTTTTTTCTTCAAAATCTTGAAATTCCAACATTATATACTTCACCCTTTGCTTTTATTTGTTTCTAGTTTACCATAGGACGCAAAAGATTTCTTATATTTTTCATAAATCCATAAAATACTTCCTCAGTTGGATACTTTTTTGGTCAAAAAAATGCTAAAATATAAAAGAAGTGAACGCTTGCCCAATTTTGAAGCAAGCAATAGTATATAATCTACACCTTTAAGGGGAGGGTTCTAATGAAAAAAAATCCATTTATATTCGGCGTACTAATTGTTATTGCTTTTTTAGTACTAGGTTATTTTGAGACTTTCTTTTTACTTGCAGCAGCCATTGCCTTTATTATTTTTATGGCTTATTTAGCAATCCAAGCGCTAGAAAATCGGCATAAAGCGAAACCACTATATAAGAGTCTGATTTATGCAATTGCCATTATCGCCTGTGCTACAATTGCTTTTGATCATGAATTTTATTATGATTTACGCTATGATTTTGTAGAAACCGTCATCGAAACAACGATGAAGATTTTTGCACTATTCATTCCCATTTATTTGTATACAGCTTGGCGTAAATATTTTCAAAATAAAGTCGTGCGTCCGAATACTTTGCCACCATTATCCAAAGCCAAAGAACAATATTACCATGAATTAGGCTTAAGTGATAGCGAAATTGAGTTATTCCGTGACACGATGAATCAAGCCAAAATTCAAATTGAGCAATTACAAAAAAATGTGAGAAGCAATTCAAAATTAAAAGCCTTAGATTTGCGTCACGACTATCTTAAAATTTCTAAAGCATTGTTTAAAGAAATCGTCAAAAATCCAACACGCTTATCCGATGCAAGTCTATTTTTATACACACATCTTCCTAACTTGGTTGATTTAACCAATAAATATGTTGAAATCAATAATCATGAAATCAAAAGTCGAGAAGCTTATGATCGTCTAGAAGAAGGCATTCAAGTCATCGAACAATTAACCGAATTGATTCAACGTGATTATCAAGACTTTGTAGCGGATGATTTTGAAGATATGGACATTGAAATCAATATGGCAAAAAAACATATCGAAAAAGATTCAGATCATCAAACCCTACAATTTTAGCATTGAAAGGCAGGAAACATGATGGACAATTTAACACCAGATACTAATAAAAGTTTGGATGACTTATTAGCCAATCCTTTTTCCGTTGATACCAATGAATTAACTAGTAGTCAACAAAACGAAATCAAACAATTTCAAGAAAAACAAACAGCGCCTCGTTTAATTGATCGTTTAGATGCCAATTATCAAGAGCAAGCCAAACAACTCGCTTCTCAAATTGATGTCAATGATGCTCAGGCAGTCATCATCTACGGTGCTAATGCCCAAAGTAAGTTAAGTGAATTCTCGCAAAGTATGCTAAGTCACGTCCAAGCTAATGACATTGGGCCAATAGGGGATTCTTTAAACGAGTTAATGTATCGCCTACAAGAAGCCAACCCTGATGAATTACGAGCAGGTGAAGGCAATTTCTTCCAAAGAATGTTTGGCAAAGTGAAACAATCAATTTATGAAATTACCGCTAAATACCAAAAAATCGGTGCACAAATCAATAAAGTCGCTGTCAAATTAGAACACGAAAAAGATGGGCTAATCAAGGATAATCAAATGCTTGAACAAATGTATCAAAAGAATAAAGATTACTTTGATGCTTTAAATATTTACATTGCCGCAGGTGAATTGAAAATCGATGAATTACAAAATCAAATCATTCCTCAAGCAGTGGCTAAAGCTCAAGACTCAGGTGATCAGATGGATGTCCAAATTGTCAATGATTACACCCAATTTTTAGACCGACTTGAAAAACGGACCCATGATTTAAGATTAACGCGTCAAGTTACCATTCAACAAGCACCACAAATTCGCTTAATTCAAAATACCAATCAAGTCTTGGCTGAAAAGATTCAATCGTCTATCCATACAGCCATTCCTCTTTGGAAAAATCAAGTCGTCATTGCCTTGACCTTATTACGCCAAAAAGATGCTGTAACTGCGCAACGTCAAGTGTCAGAAACAACCAATGATTTACTGAAGAAAAATGCAGAATTATTGAAAGTCTCTGCCATTGAAACCGCCAAAGAAAATGAGCGCGGTATTATTGATATCGAAACCTTGCAAAAAACGCAAGATGATTTGATTGAAACCATCCAAGAAACCTTGCGTATCCAAAAAGAAGGAAAAGAAAAGCGTCAAGCAGCTGAAATTGAACTTGGCGTCATGGAAGAAAATCTCAAACAAAAACTATTGGAAATTACCCATTCTTAGTAAAAAAGGTTCAACACAAAATTTTGCGTTGAACCTTTTTTTATTTATTTAATGTGGAATGTTTATAACCATAACCGAAGTATATGCCTAAACCAATTACCAAACTAATGAAAAAGACAATCCAAGTGGTTAAAGATAGTTGCACCATTAAAAAGATACAAAAGCCCACAGTAATGAGTGGAAAAATTGGCACAAACGGCACTTTAAATTCACCTGGTTTCGGATCACCCGCTACTTGACGCAAGCGAATAATGCCCAATGCCATCATAATCAGATAGCCTAAAGCAACAATATTGGTTAATTCGGCTAAGATTTGTAGTGGAAACATCGTCGCAAACACAAAGACGACCGCACCTGAAACTAAAGTCGCGCGCACAGGCGTATGGGTTTTGGTATCTACTTTATTCAAGGAGATTGGTAGTAAACCGTCTTTACTAATCGCATAAACCAAACGTGCTAAAGAATACATCATTGAAATCGTCACAGTTAGTAAAGTTAAAATCGCCCCAATAGAAATAATGGAACCAACTAAATCTAAATGTAAAAAGCGCATCGCAAACGCTACTGGATCATTGACACCTAATTTTGTATAAGGGACTAAACCTGTTAAAATAGCTGTGACAATGATATAAAGGACTGTTGAAATGGCAATCGCGCCAATCATCCCTCGTGGCACAGTCTTTTGTGGTTCCACGACTTCTTCTGCAGCCATCGCGATGGCATCAAAACCTAAAAAGGCAAAGAAAACCAAAGCTGCCCCATCAATCACACCTTCTGCGCCAAAAGGTAAATAAGGTTGCCAATTGCTAGGTTTCACAAAAAAGACACCAACTACAATAAACAAAGCAATGATACCAAACTTGATCCATACCATAAAATTATTGAGGGCTAAGGCTTTTTTCGCTTCTTGTAGCACCCAAAATACAACAAAAATCACGACAAGGCCTGCAATCAAATCGAAATAAGTACCCTTTTCAAGATTCAAACCAGCAGTCAAGGCTTGTGGTAATTGCAGATGTAGGTAACTTAAAAAGCCTTGAAAATACGCAGACCATCCCGAGGCTACTGAAGCCACAGCCAACATGTACTCACATAATAAAAACCATCCCGTAAGCCATGCGATAAACTCTCCAAAAACCACATACATATAGCTATAAGCCCCACCGATAACCGGAATACGTGAGGCAAACTCAGCAAAACTAAAACCTGTAAGTATCACAACAAAAGCAGCTAATACGAAGGATAAGGTCAAGCCTGGTCCTGCTAAATTCGCCGCAGCTTGTCCTGGCACGACAAATATTCCCGTACCAATAACCGCTCCAATCCCTAGCAAAATTAAATCTTTTAATTTCAATGTTTTGCTTAAATGACTGGATTGCTGAGTATTGATTTGTTTTTTTCTAAATAAATCCATTTTATTTCCTTTACCTTCAAAAATTTAACCAACAATACCATTCATTATACACATCATGTCATTTACTTTCATGAGATTTTTATCATTTTTCATTATTTTATTTACGAATTTAGCAATTTTTTCAGAAAAGCCATTTGGGAAAATTAAGTTTTCATTAAGAACAATACGTATATCTTATCATTTTTTCTAAGCATTATTTGAAATTTTCAGAAAATGTAATAAAATGATAGTATTCACAAAAAAGAAATTTAAAGGAAGTTATTCATGAAAAAAGAAAAACAAGATTTACAACGTGGGCTGAAAAACCGCCATGTCCAACTCATTTCAATCGGAGGCGCCATTGGGACAGGTTTATTCTTAGGCTCAGGTAAATCGATTCAATTAGCTGGTCCATCGATACTTTTAGCCTATGCCATTATGGGAGGCGTATGCTTTTTAATTATGCGTGCATTAGGTGAGTTGCTTTTATCTAATACCAACCACCATTCATTTATTGATTTTATCGCTGAATACCTCGGAGTTAAGGCAGCTTTTGTCACTGGTTGGACATATTGGTTTTGCTGGATTGCAATTGCCATGGCTGATTTAACGGCAATTGGTACGTATATGAAATATTGGTTGCCGCACTTACCTAACTGGTTACCTGAGCTGATTGCCTTAACCCTGCTCATTGCTTTTAACTTAATTGCAGTCTCTTTATTTGGTGAGTTAGAGTTTTGGTTCGCTTTAATCAAAGTCGTTGCTATTTTAGCGCTGATTGTTGTCGGAATTTTTATGATTATCACACATTTTCACACCAATCAAGGCGTAGTGAGCATCAGTAATCTATGGTCACACGGTGGCTTTTTTGCGGCAGGTCCTAAAGGGTTCATCCTCTCTTTTCAAATGGTTGCTTTTGCCTTTGCCGGAGTCGAGCTAGTTGGTCTAGTTGCCGGTGAAACCAAAGACCCTGAAAGTGTGTTACCAAAGGCCATTAATAATATTCCGGTACGTATCATTTTATTTTATATTGGTGCTTTAGCGGTCATTATGTCCATTTACCCATGGAATTCAATGGATGGCAGCCAGAGTCCATTCGTCCAAGTTTTTTCAGAAATCGGCATTGTCTCCGCAGCTACCATTATTAATGTCGTTGTCTTGAGCTCAGCCGCATCTGCTTGTAACTCAGCCATTTATTCAACCGGTCGCATGTTGCGTTCATTATCGGCTGAAGGAAATGCACCACAAGCTTTCCAAAAATTAACCAGTCATAAAGTACCATCTAGAGCGATTTTCTTCTCAGCTGGAGTGATTTTACTCGCAGTGATTCTAAACTACGTGATGCCAAGTGGTGTCTTCGTATTAGTGACAAGTGTCGCAACAACTTGTTTCTTATTTATTTGGAGTATGATTGTTTTAGCCCATTTACGCTACAAAAAAACCATTCAGGGACGAAGTGAGCATCCTTTTAAAATGCCACTATATCCTTTAAGTGACTATTTGGTTCTAGCTTTTATGGCGTTTATTGCAGTTGTCTTACTCTTCCAACCTGATACCCGACAAGCATTGCTTTTTGCGCCAGTTTGGTTTATCTTTTTATTGCTTGTCTATCGTTTCAAATTTGCCAAAAGTATGGTGCATATGAATCAAACTGAAGAATAAAACACAAGTAAAAGAGGCCGTCTTTAAATCTGAGACGACCTCTTTTATGATTATCCTAAATGAAGCTTGGCGCTTTCTAAGGCTTGATCAACTACTTGCATCACTGTAAGACTATGGTTTAATTGTTCTAAAGCAAAGGCCAAATCTTTTTGATCAATTACCTCAGTAAATTTCGCAAACTCTTGATACATCCGATGCTTATCCAAATTCACATTCACGGCTTCTACCTCAGTTTTGCTTCGCCGTTCATAGCGTGGCATTTCATTGGTTGCGCCCAATACTTCAATTGAACCATCTGTCCCTTGAATAACAGAACGAATTTGAGCAGTCGAATCCTTCGCGCCAATACAAACCGCTTTAAATGCACCATAATCTAAAACTAAAATTCCTGAAGTATCAATATGACGTTCAACATTTGCTAAATACTGCACCTTTTCTGGCTTTCCAAACAGACCAACAACAAAATGAATATTATAAATATTAATATCCATCAATGCCCCACCACCTTTTTGTGGATCAAAGGCTGGGAAAATCTTGCCTTCTTTAAAAGCATCATAACGAGAAGAAGATTGTGAATAATTACATTCTACAATCTTGATTTCCCCTAATTTAGCTAGGTCCTTTTTAATCTGTAAGAAGTTGTTTAAATACTGGTTGGTAATCGCCTCAAGTAATATCACCCGTTTTTCTGTAGCTATTTTGATTAATTCTTGTAATTGTTGGGCATTGAGTGTAAAGGGTTTTTCGCAGATTACATTTTTGCCCTGTAATAAAGCTGCTTTGGTATATTGATAATGCAAATGATTGGGTAAAGCAACATATACTGTATCGAATATTTCATTACCTAAGAGTGTCTCATAATCTGTATATACTTCTTGAATATGATACTGTACTTGCATCTCTTTGGCTTTGTCTAAACTACGTGGGGTACTTAATAAAGCGACTAATTCAACATTTTCAACTTGTTGAATCATCGGTAAGAATTCTTGAACAATTTTTCCTGTTCCCAAAACGGCTAACTTCATCTCTCTTCATCCTCTCAAACGTTTTCATGTATATTATGGCTTAAATAAATTAAAAAAGCCAACTAGATGAATGAAACGAAACAATTTATTCAAATATTGAACAAAAAACATAGAATCATTGAAAATCAAGTTCAAAAAAAGCTGTGAGAACAATCCCACAGCTAAAACTTTTATTAAGCTAAATCTGTACCATTAGAGGCAATCACTTGTTTATACCAGTCAAATGATTTTTTCTTCATACGTTTGCCGCTACCTTCAATCTTGTCATCCAAATCGACATAGATAAAGCCATAGCGTTTGCTCATTTCACCTGTAGACGCTGAGACTAAGTCGATACAGCCCCATGGTGTGTAACCCATCAAGTCGACACCATCTTCTATTGCTTTAGCCATTTGTTCGATATGTGCGCGTAGGTAGTCAATGCGATAATCATCAATAATTTGGCCCTCCGCATTGATTTCATCCACAGCTCCTAATCCATTTTCAACGACAAAGACTGGTTTTTGATAACGATTATACAGTTCATTTAGAGCAATTCGTAAACCAACTGGATCAATTTGCCAACCCCACTCACTCGCTTTTAAGAATGGATTACGTACACCACTTAGTAAGTTACCAGCTACTGTATCAGATTCATCACCAGTCACCGTCACCGCAGAAGACATGTAGTAACTAAAACCAACATAGTCAACTGGATAAGCTTTTAATAAGTCTAAGTCTTCTTTGGTAATATCAAGATCTTCAAATTTCACCCCGCGGCTATTTAAGAAACGGTTGGTATATCCTGGATATTCTCCACGTACTTGCACATCCGCACAGTAATAATTGAAGATTTGGTTTTGTTCCATCGTCGCTGCTTGGTTCACTGGATTGGCATCCAAACTATAGGTTGTCGCATAGATAATCATACAACCAATTTTTAAATCTGGATCTAACTCATGACCAATCTTCACAGCTAATGAACTGGCTACAAATTGATTATGCCAAGCTTGAGCAATATTTTTGAAGTCGCCCGCACCATTTGATAAAACCATTCCTTGGCTTAACGCTGGAAAATGAAGCGCTGAATTGATTTCATTAAAGGTCATCCAGTATTTTACTTTACGATGGAAACGAGTTAAGACCACTTTGGCATAGCGTTCATAAAAGGCAATTAATTCACGATTTTTCCAACCACCGTACTTCTTCGCCAAATTTAACGGCATTTCGTAGTGTGAAATCGTGATAACTGGTTCAATGCCATATTTCAAGCATTCATCAATAACTTGATCATAAAATTTTAACCCTGCTTCATTTGGTTCTAATTCATCACCTTGTGGAAAAATACGACTCCAGGCAATAGAGAAGCGATAACATTTAAATCCCATCTCTGCCAAAAGCGCGATGTCTTCTTTAAAATGTTCATAATAGCTAATTCCTTTATGATTTGGGTAGACATATTTTTCTTCATCAATCGTCCAGTCAAATTCTGGGCTACCTAAGACTTCAAAACGAATTTTTCCACCTGGCATCGCATCTGCAACCGATAAGCCTTTGCCATCTGCTAAATAGGCACCTTCTAATTGATTTGCTGCTGTAGCGCCACCCCATAAAAAGTTTTTAGGAAATACTGTTTGACTCATATTTATTACCTACCTTTATTATTTGATTACGACTAGAAAATCTTCATTTGCTAATACTTCTACTTGATTTAAATCTAAAATATCCGCATAATCATTGGTATTTGTCACAATGATTGGGGTAATTAGATTATAACCTTCATTGGAAACGTATTCAACATCGAATTGTACCAACAAATCTCCTTGTTTCACTTGTTGTCCTTCTTTTACTTTTAATGTGAAACCATCGCCCTCTAGTTCAACGGTATCCATTCCGATATGCATTAAGATTTCCACACCGTCATTCGTTTTCATTCCAATCGCATGTCCAGTCGGAAAGGCCGTCATAATCACACCATCAGCTGGAGCCAATAATTCTCCTTTAGTCGGCTGAATAGCGATTCCTTTGCCCATCGCACCTGAAGCAAAAACTGGATCAGGCACTTCAGATAAGGCTACTATTTCACCAGTTAATGGGCTTTTTAATACGACACGTTGGATTTGTGTATCCGTTGTTTGTGCTTTGGAGTCAGTAGTTGTTTTTTCAATCGTCTCAGCTGTTTGCTTTTCTTTATATAAAACTAAGGTCAAAATAAAACCTAAAATAAAAGATACAATTGTGGCAATCACAGCCATCATAACATTAGATTCAATTTTTGGATTAGGACTAATGAAGGTTGGAATAGAAAGAACGCTGATTAAACCAAAAGCAAAAACTTTCACTTTCGCCCAACCGATGATGGCACCACCGACTGCACCTGAAATACAAGCTGCAATAAATGGCGTTTTCAGTGGTAATGTCACCCCGTAAACCGCTGGCTCAGTAATTCCAAAGAAAGTGGTTAAACCAGAAGAAATCCCCAACGAACGCATTTTGATATCTTTTGTACGTACCGCAACGGCTAAGGCTGCTCCACCTTGTGCAACAATTGCTGGTAATAACATTGGTGCCATTGTGTCAAAACCTAAATTGGATAAGTTAAGCATCATAATCGGTACAAAGCCCCAATGCATACCAAACATGACAAATACTTGCCATAAGCCACCCATTACCGCACCAGCAACTAGTGGACTAAGGTTATAAATACTATTATATACGCCACCTAAAGCATTACCGATAATTGTACCTACTGGACCTAATGCCACAAAGGTTAAAGGAACCATCACTAATAACACAATTAAAGGATAAAAAATAGTGTGTAGTGATTTTGGCACAACTTTTTTAATGATTGGTTCAATTTTACTTTGTACAAAGACAGCTAGTAAAATTGGTAATACTGAAGAAGTATAGCCAGATGGAGATAACACTGCTGGAATGCCTAGAAAATCTAAACCTTTGCCCGCTGAAGCAAGCGAAGTAATATTGGGATAAACTAACGCAAAAGCAATTGTTGCAGCAAGATATTCATTTGCTTTAAACTTTTTAGCTGCTGTATAGGCTAACATCACTGGCAAGAAAGTAAAGAGCCCATCCGCCCCTGCATATAAAATTTGATACGTCCCACTGGTTGCATCCATCCAATGAAGAGTCGTTGCTAATGCCAAGAAACCTTTAAGTACCCCTGCAGCTGCCATAGCCCCTAAAAATGGGGTAAAAATACTAGAAACAATATCAATTAATACACTTAACACATTTCCTTTTGGCGCGCTATCTTCTTTTGATTCACCAAGGGCATTGTTTTCCATAATTTCTTGATACACATCCGCGACATGACTACCGATAACTACTTGATACTGTCCACCACTTTGCACGACTTGAACTACCTCAGGATCAGCTTTTAGCGTTTGAGTATCAGCTTTGTCCTCATCTTTTAACTTAAATCTTAGGCGGGTAGCACAGTGCGTAAGGCTAATAACGTTATCTTTCCCACCTACTGCTTCAAAAACACGTTGTCCTACTGAATTTTTACTCATGATTGAACCTACTTTCTTTTTTTATTAAAAAAACCTAGATTGAAAAAACGGCATACTAAAAAGTATACGCATCATTTTCAATCTAGGTTTTGCCTGACTTACTCAGTAACAATCCTTTGAATATGAATCGTTAAATAGATTTGTTCTGACTCCTCCATTAACGGAAGATGTTGGGTGTGCAAATAATCATTTATTCGCTGCACACATTGAAAAGCTTGTGGATATTTTCCTTGAACCAAAGCATATAAGAATTCATCTGGTTTTTCTTTTAGATTTTCGTTACGAACATAGCGTTGGCAAAATATTGTAAATGTGTGACCATCCGCTGATAAGCAAGACTTTCTTCATCAAAAGTTTTACCAAAAAAGCGCCGAATCAAGGTAAGGATATCGCGAACCAATTTAGTTGCTTGCATGGTTTGCTGCATATTTTGACTATCTTGTTGACTATTGACCAAGTGAAAAGCAATAAAACTAGCTTCTTCTTCAGGTAAAAGAACGCCCAAACGTGTTTGGATAATGACTAAAGCTTGCTTTGCCAAATAATATTCTTCTGGATAGTATTTCTTAGTCTCGAATAGTAAAGGATTCGCTAAGGTGATGCCTGATTTTTGACGCTCAATCGCATAATGCACATGATCAGTCAAATTCAAAAATACGCTTGGCAAGAGTTTAATTTTCAGCGAATGTTCAGCCAAATCGACAAATTCACGCACCGCCTCTAATTCTTCAGGCTGGATATCTGTCAGTAACTGCTCAAATTGTTGCAACTCTTGACTATCCTTTAAGACAAATTCTTTTTCAACCTTTGTTCTGTCAAATTGTTGCCCAGCTTTTCTACCAAATGCTAGGCCACGCCCCATACAAACAATTTCTTCGCCAGCTTCATTTTTTGAAAGCACCACATTATTATTAAATACTTGTAAAATTTCCACGAAGCTGACTCCTTAAGTAATTTATTGTACAAAAAAAGCCAGAATCCCCCCATTTACTTAAATGAGAAATTCCGGTTTTGCCTGCCGAACAGTAACAATCCTCTGTACAAAAAGTATATTAGCAGAATCTAAAACCGTTTTCAAGTGTTTTTTTAATATTTCAAAAAAAAAATAGACGATAAGCCACTACACCTATCGTCTGTTCTTTGATAATTATACTAAAATTCCGGCAATAATCGCACTTAAGAAACTAACTAAAGTCGCCGCAAATAAAATCTTTAAGCCATGTTTAGCGACTAAGTTTCCTTTTTCTTCATTTAAGCCTTTCATCGCACCACTAATAATCCCGATAGAAGAAAAGTTCGCAAAGGAAACCATAAAGACTGACAGAATCGCTTGCGTATGTTCGCTAAAATGCCAGTTACCTTGAGAGAGTTCGCTCATTGCCACAAATTCATTGGTTACTAATTTAGTCGCCATTAAACTACCTGCATCCACTGCTTCATGCCAAGGAATTCCTGTTAAGAAGGCTAATGGCGCAAAGACATAACCTAATAACTCCTGGAAAGTAAAACCAGTAATTCCTTTAAAAATCGCGTTAATCATCGCAATCGCTGCCACAAAACCGATCAACATCGCCGCAACAGTAATCGCCACGTGGAAACCATCCAGAATATACTCCCCTAACATCTGGAAGAAAGTTTGATCTTTGTCCTCTTCAGAAGCATTGAATTGGTCTTCATCTTCACTTAATTCATATGGATTGATTAAGCTGGCGATAATAAAACCACCAAATAAGTTTAAAATCAAAGCACAAATGACATATCTAGGTTCAATCATCGCCATATAAGAACCGACAATCGACATTGAAACGGTGGACATCGCTGAAATACTCATCGTCAATAAGCGTTTTTCAGTTAAAAATTTCAATTCTTTTTTATAAGAGATAAAGACTTCTGACTGCCCTAAAATTCCGGAAGCTACCCCGTTATAAGATTCCAATTTACCCATACCATTGATATAGCTAATGGCTAACCCTACATATTTAATGAATAATGGTAAAATCTTAATATAACGTAATATCCCAATAATGGCTGAGATAAAGACGATTGGCATCAAAACATTTAGGAAAAAAGGTGCACTGCCTTTATTCGCTACTCCCGCAAAGACAAAATTGACCCCACTAGCTGCAAATTCCAATAAATAATCAAATAATTTAGCAAAAGAGGCCACTAAAAAGGTACCCACAGAAGTTCTTAATAAGAAAAATCCTAAAATGAACTGCAAGACCAACATGATTCCAATCGATTTCCAACGGATTTGACTTTTGTTACTACTTACCAAATAACTTAATCCAATAACGATAATTAAACCAACGCACGCAATCAATAGCTGCATTTTCCCACCTCTTCATTTTTTCTTGTATATACATTTGACATACTGTTTTATAGATTAAGTATTTTCCACTATAATTGCAAGCATTGAATAACGATTTTTAGTATATTCTAAATAAGTATACGCTAACATTTTAATAAACATTATCATCAAATAGCGAAAAAAAACTCACCACAACTAGGTGTGATGAGTTCATAAATGATTCTTATTATAAGCTTGTTACAGTTACAACTGTTTCGCCAGCATTCACTGGTTTCGTAGCTACCACTGGATCTACTTGGAAATCATTAGAGTTAGTGATAATGACTGGTGTTTGTGTGGTGTAACCAGCTTCTTTCACTACATTTAAGTCAACTTCTAATAATAATTGACCGGCTTTGACACTGTCGCCTTGTTTGACATGCGCAGTGAATCCTTTACCATCTAATTCAACAGTATCTAAACCTACATGGATTAATAATTCTACGCCAGTGTCACTTACTAAACCAATCGCATGTTTTGTTGGGAATAATAAGCTGACTGTACCATCAAATGGCGCAACTAATTTACCTTCAGAAGGATCAATCACAACCCCTTGTCCCATTGTACCTTGTGCAAATACTGGATCTTTTGCATCTGCTAATGGTAATAATTGTCCAGTAAATGGTGCTTTGACTTCAGTTTTTGTTCCAGCAACTACAACTTTTGCTCCCGTTGCTTTTGGTGCTTCATCGACTTCATCTAAACCAACTGGAATGGTTTGTTCTACACGGTCGATTTTGTTAAAGATACCTGCTTTACGGAAGAATAAAGTTAAGATAATTGGAACGACAATTGCAATCGCCATCGCAATTAAGAAGATTAAGTAACCTTGAGCACCTGTGCCTTTACCTACACCTAGACTATTCTTGATAGCTAAGATACCTGGTAGACCACCGACACCGATCGCATTAGCACGAACTTTCATAATTGTGATAAACATACCTGCAATACCTGAACCAATCATCGCAGCAACGAATGGATAAACATATTTTAAGTTAATCCCAAACATCGCTGGTTCAGTAACCCCTAACCAAGCTGAAATAACAGATGGCACTGAGATTTGTTCTTCTTTTTTGTTTCCACGGTGAGCAATAACAACCGCTAATACTGCAGCACCTTGCGCGATATTAGATAAACAGATCATTGGCCAAAGGTTAGTTGAACCAAAGTCGGCAATTAATTGAGAGTCAATCGCTAAAGTGGTATGGTGCAAACCAGTGATTACTAATGGCGCATAAACCGCACCGAAAATACCACCGAATAACCAGTTAAGAGGTGATTCTAAACCAGTATTCACAATCCAAGAAATACCTGAACCAATCTTCCAACCAATTGGGCCTAAAATAGTATGAGCCGCAATGATTGTTGGTAATAATGAGAAGAATGGTACGAAAATCATTGAAACAGATTCAGGGATACGTTTTCTAAAGAATCTTTCTAAGTAAACAAGTAAGAATCCGGCCATCATCGCTGGAATCACTTGTGCTTGGTAACCAATTTTAGCTACTTGGAAGAAACCAAAATCCCAAGACCAGTTTTTCGCAATTTCAGCAGCAGAAGTACCATTTACAGAATAAGCATTTAACAATTGAGGCGAAACTAAAGTAATCCCTAAGACAATCCCCAAAATTTCAGTAGCGCCCATTCAACGAGCAATACTCCAAGTAATACCTACTGGCAAGAAGTGGAAAATCGCTTCACCAGGTAACCACAAGAAACTATTTACCCCATTCCAAAATGGCGATACGGCAACAATTGTTTGATTACCTAAAAATCCGAATTGCACACCTTCTAAAATATTACGGAAACCTAAAATTAAACCACCTACGATAATTGCTGGTAATAATGGTGTGAAGATTTCAGCTAACATGGTAATCACACGTTGGACTGGATTTTGGTTTTGTTTCGCAGCTGATTTCGCATCTTCTTTAGAAACCCCAGATAATCCAGATACTGCAATAAAATCATTGTAGAATACAGGAACATCATTCCCAATAATTACTTGGAATTGCCCTGCATTCGTAAACATTCCTTTAACCACTGGAATGTTTTCGATGGTTGCTTCGTCTGCTTTTTTTGGATCATTTAAGACAAAACGCATTCTTGTCGCACAGTGTGTAACAGCTGATACGTTTTCTCTACCACCGATGGCAGATAGCAACTCTTTGGCTTCTTTGTCGTATTTGCCCATAGTTTTTTCCTCCTTATAAACAACTTGTATAACTATGTTTCTTACATGGTTAATATACTGTATTTGATATTTTTTGTAAACCGTTTACAACTTTGAAAACACATTTGAAAATTTTCTTAAATTAGAGCATTTTAATCATTTGCTTTCTGTTATCGGCCCTGAAGATATAAATATGTCTTTATTCTACCTACCTGTATGGGAATTCACCAACAGGCTAAAGTTTAACAAGCTTATAAATTAATTTTTTTTAATTTTTTATAAATAATATCTATTTTTTTCGTATGATAGAGATGTTAAGTATTTATGATGTACATACAAGTTAGAGGGGTTCTTGATGAAAATATATGAATTAATCTATCAACAATTAGAAAGTGAAATCTTATTGGAAAATTATCCCCCAGAAACCTTTTTGCCAAGCGAAAGCCAATTAGCTAAGCACTTTGAAGCCTCACGCGATACGATTCGCAAAGCCTTGCAACAATTGACCAACCATGGCTATATCAAAAAAGTTCAAGGGAAAGGTTCGCTAGTCTTAAGAAGAGAACAGTTACGTTTCCCTGTTTCTGGTCTAACTAGTTATAAAGAGTTACAAAATGCCTATGGTTATGATAGCAGCACCCAAGTCGAAAGTTTAACCAAGCTAATTGTCAAAAAAGAACTGGCTGAAAAAACTGGCTTTGAAGAAAACCACGAAGTTTGGTCCGTCCTAAGAAGTCGTAAAATTGATGGGCAAAAGGTAATTTTAGATTGGGATTTGATTGCGCTAGAATTTGTGAAAGAGCTTGATACTGAAATTGCCAAAGATTCCTTATATGCCTACTTTGAAAAGCAAATAGGACTAGAAATCTCTTTTGCTGAAAAAGAAATTACGGTTGACCCTGTTAAAACTTTAGATAAATTATATTTGGATTTAAATGAGCAAGATACCCACATTGTTTCGGTGACAAGTCGCGTCTTCTTAAAAAATATGCGGCAATTTCAATATACAGAAAGCCATCATCGCCTAGACAAGTTTAAATTTCATGATTTTGCTCGTCGCCATCAATTGTAAAAAAGTAGCTTCCTTCTATTGATCAATCATAGAAGAAAGCTACTTATTATTTTTGAGCATTCCTATATAAATCTGTGGCTTGACTCATCGAAAGCTTAAAGGAACAGCAAATACGTTTGATGGCTAAATCTTTATTTGGACTCTTACGTATGATTTGGGAAATCAAGTATTCATCTTGCTTCGACATGACTTTAGGTAGTACTTTGCATCGCGTGCTGAAAAACCATAGACTTATACCAACTAATAAACTGATTATGACAAAACCTAGCCACATCACACATCATCCTTTGCTTTTTATTTGATTTTAGCAAAAGAATCTTAAAAATGTATCCGCCTCCAGCATGATTTTTCCATAGATTTTAGGCTTCAAAACCATTTTGATCAGCCACTTGTTTGAACCAATGTCCTGATTTTTTAATCGTCCGTTTCCCATCATTGACCAAATCGACTGAGATAAAGCCATAGCGATTCTTATAGGCATTCAACCATGACCAGTTATCCATGCAAGTCCACATATGATATCCTTTACAATTGGCACCTTCTTGAATGGCTTGATGGACATATTTCAAATGATTTTGCACAAATTCAATGCGATAATCATCCTCAATTTGCCCTTCTTCATTGATAAAGCGTTCTTCACCTTCCACACCCATGCCATTTTCCGAGATATAACATGGAATATTGCCATAATTATCACGAACATTGATTAAGATATCATAAATCCCTTTTTCATATATTTCCCAACCACGGTAAGGATTCATTTTACGACCTGGCATTTCATAGTTATCAAAGAAATCATCAGGCATTGGATGATTCGGATCAACTTTTGATAAATCTTCCTTTGCTTTGATTCGGCGTGGTTGATAATAATTAATCCCTAGAAAATCAATCGTATTCTCTTTGAAAATCGCAGCATCTTCAGCTTTTCTTTCAGGTAGTAAATCTAATTGTTTGACCACTTCAATTAAATCTTGTGGATATTCTCCTTTGATGGCTGGTTCTAAAAATGAACGATTAAAGAAAGCATCGGCCAATTGACTCGCTTTGACATCTGCGGGATTGTTTTCATCACGAGGATAGCTTGGGGTAAGATTTAAAATAATCCCAATTTGACCACCTAGATTCATTTGATGATAAGCTTGAATTGCAAGGGCACTGGCTAAAGCTTCATGATAACCGACTTGAACCGCATGCTTCATATTAACCTCAGCTGGATAATGAAATTGATATAAATACCCACCTTCAACAGGCACAATTGGTTCATTATGGGTAAACCAATATTTCACCCGATCCCCAAACAATTCAAAACAAGTCTTCGCATAATTTACATAAGCCTCTACTGTTTGGCGATTTAACCAACCACCTTGTTCTTGTAGTTTCATCGGCATGTCAAAATGATATAAATTGATAAAAGGCTCGATACCATTGGCAATGAGTTCATCAATATAATCATTATAAAATTGTACCGCCTTTTCGTTCACTTTCCCGACACCCTCTGGAATGAGTCGACTCCATTGAATTGAAGTACGAAACGAATTATGTCCGACTTGCTTCATTAATTGAATATCTTCTTTATATTTAGTATACACTTGTGAAGTCTTGTCTGGTCCTACTTGATTAAAAAAGGGTGTTGGATTTTGTTGATACCAATAATCCCAAATATTTTCGCCTTTACCATCTCCGGTTACGCGTCCTTCTGTTTGCGGACCACTAGCGGCTGAACCCCAAAAGAAATCTTGTGGAAATTGATAAAAAGTCATAATAAATGCCTCCTGGATACGTTTTTATATTTCTGTTAACTCTATTATAGCAACTTATCCATCAAAATCAATCTTTTTATTTCAAATGACTAGACATTTATTTTAAATGGTGGTATATTTTCGCTGTAACGGTTACAAATCTATTTTTGAAATGTGTTTTTCAATATGAATTTTTTTGACAAGATTGGCGATACGATTGCACCCTTAGCTAGAAAACTAGGGGAAAATCGCTATCTCTCTGTGTTACGCGATGCATTTATGCTTTCATTTCCATTAACGATGTTTGGGTCCATTGTCGTCGTTATAAATAATTTACCTTTTTTCAATGATCAAACCAAAGCACTTTTATCTAATTTATTCGGTAACGGTCAAAGTGCAACCATGTCAATTATGACCGTTTTTGTAACTTTTGGGATTGGCTATTATTTATGTCGCTCTTATGATGTGGAAGGTATCTTTGGCGGTGCGGTATCATTTGCTAGTTTCTTAATTCTTACACCATTTATGGTAACAAGTGCCAAGGGAGAAGAAGTGACTGGGGTCTTAAGTTTAGATCGTTTAGGCGCTAAAGGCATGTTTATCGGGATGATTGCTGCCTTTTTAGCCGCAGAAATCTATACACGCATCACTAAAAAAGGTTGGCAAATTAAAATGCCTGCCAGTGTGCCACCTGCTGTCTCTAAGTCTTTTGCAGCCTTAATTCCAGCAATTCTCACGCTATCCGTCTTTTTAGTGATTAACGCTGTAGCAACCGGACTATTTAAAGTGAATATGCACGATATTGTTTACCAAGTGATTCAAGCACCATTAACCGGTCTAGGAAGTAGCTTACCTGCGACTTTAATTGCTTTATTCTTTGTCCAATTTTTATGGTTCTTTGGATTACATGGCCAAATCATCGTCAATTCCGTCATGGATCCAATTTGGAATACCTTAATGTTAGAAAACCTAGAAGCCTACAAAGCCGGCAAAGAATTACCACACATTATCACTAAACCATTCATGGAAGTCTTTACGGTTGGCCTTGGTGGTTCAGGGATGACGTTAGCGGTTGTAATTCTAATGGCTTTTGTTTTGAAGAAAAAACAATACCAAGATGTAGGGCGTCTCGCTTTAGCACCTGGTATCTTTAACGTCAACGAACCAGTTATTTTTGGTCTACCTATCGTATTAAACCCAACAATTTTAATTCCATGGGTCATTGCACCATTAATCGTAACTACCTTAAATTATCTAGTCATGGCTGCAGGAATTGTGCCAGCTCCAACCGGTGTATCTGTACCTTGGACTGTGCCTATCTTCTTTAGCGGCATACTCGCAACCAACTCAGTATTAGGTGGCGTCTTACAAATTGTTGACTTTTTAATTGTTGACTTTTTAATTGTCGCTATCGTTTGGTATCCATTCTTACGTGTACTAGACAAACAACTTGATTCTGCGCTATAATTTTACCAACAAGAAACAAAGATGACGGTAAAATGGTTGGGAGGAACAAACATGCCAAAATATGAAGAAATTGCCAATATACTTAGAGAAAGAATCCTAAATGGCACATATCCAGTGGACAGCTTCCTTCCCCACCAGACAGAATTGGTCAAAGAGTTTAATGTTAGCCGCATGACCATCAAAAAAGCGGTCAATATCTTAACGGTTGAAGGCCTTGTGTATTCAAAACAAGGAATGGGAACAAAAATTCTCAACTCTTCCTTTTGGGATAAAGATGATGATCTTTATCGTTTTAACCAATATCAAGGGCTCACGAGTGATTTCAAAAATGATGAAAGAACCTTAACGAGTCAGGTCATTTTATTTACAGTTATCTTCCCTAGTGAAGAGATTGCACAAAGACTTGCTGTTGATACCCAAACGCCAATTTACCAAATTATTCGTCTGCGTTTGGTAGATAATCAGCCCTTTGTCTTAGAACATACTTATATGCCTTGTGATTTAGTTCCTGGTCTATCACGTGAGATTCTTCATAATTCGATTTATAGTTATATCCAAGACGAATTAAAAATCAATTTTGCTGGAAGCTATCGTCATATCACTGCAGAAAAGCCTGATGAATATGATCAAAAATATCTACACTGTGAATTGACCGATCCAGTATTGCAAGTCGAACAAGTAGTCTATCTCGAAAATGGCCGTCCGATTGAATATTCGAGAAGTCGCAATCGTTATGACGCAAGAGGCTACTCATTATTAGATGTCAAAAAATAAATAATGATGGTGTGTCACTTTTATCATTAAAGTTGGCACATCATTTTTTTATGCAAAAACGGATATTCCTGACTAACCTTGATTGTTAATCTGGAATATCCGTTACTATTTATCTTAACCAACAAGCACGCTTTCATATGGATATTGATAGCGACAAGTTGTTTTTTGATTATTGGACATTAATGAGAAGAGTACGGTCATGATACCCACTCGACCAATATACATTAAACCAATAATTAATAATTTACCAAATTCGGTTAAATCTGGCGTTAAGCCCATCGTCAAGCCTACTGTACCAAAGGCTGAGAATACTTCAAAAGCCGCGTACTCAATCCCATTTTGACGTGGTAAATGTTCGGTCGCTGATAAAATCATAATCGAGATAACGCATAGACTTAAGGTGATAAAGAATAAAGTCATCGCCCGAAATACTGCGGTTTCTTTAATCGAGCGGCCAGCAAATTCAGCCCGTTGACGCCCCTTTAATAGTGAAATCATCTGAATTAAGACGACTCCGAAAGTTGTTGTTTTCAAACCACCGGCAGTAGATCCAGAGGTACCACCGATATACATCAAGAACATGGTTAAAATTAATCCTGGATTAGACATCGCCGCATAATCTACAGAATAAAATCCAGCTGTTCTTGGCGTAACCGACATAAATAACGTGTTCATCAAACGAACAAAAAAATTATCACTTTGGACTAGGTAACGACCATTATGCTCAGAGAAAAAGAAAAGCACAAATCCACCCAGCAATAATAAAGCAGTCATCATCAATGCTATTTTACTATGCATCGACATCCGTTTTGTGTGTTTATATTGCAATAAATCACGCCAAACTAAAAATCCTAAGCCCCCAGAAACAATTAAGAAAGAAACGACTAATAAAATATAAGGATCATTTTGGAAAGGAACCAAACTATCACCAAATAAATCAAACCCAGCATTACAAAAACTGGAAATCGCATGGAAGATAGCATACCAAATTCCTTTGATAACGCCATATCGTGGCACTAAATCAATCGCTAATAGTACCATTCCCGTTGTCTGAATGGCAATCGAAAACTTTAATACATACAAGGTTAACTTCATCACACCAGACATATCATCTAGGTTCAAAGCTTCTTTCAAAACAATCCGTGTACTCAGATTAACCTTTTTCTTAGCTAAGGTATAAAAAATAATAGGGAGCATCATAAAGCCCAAACCACCTAGTTCAATTAAAAGCATAATGATGATTTGACCAAAAATACTCCAGTGTTGCGCTGTATTTAATGTCGTTAATCCCGTGACACAGGTCGCCGAAGTTGCGGTAAATACAGCATCTAAAAAATTCGTAAACTCGCCACTTTGCGAACTAATCGGCAAGGAAAGCAAAAAGCCCCCTGTCAAAATAATTATCGCAAATCCTAAAGATAAAAATTTGACCGGCCCTAATTTTTGAATATTACTCTTTTTTTCTTTTTTTAACATTTTCGCCCCTTCATTTCAATAGACTATATACTCATTCATATTGTACCGCAATATCATAACCGAGTCATCCTATAAAAGCAACCCTTATTCAAAAATCTGATAGAAAGTAAAAGTTTGATTACGAATATTGAGGTTATAAGTCAAAATTTCTAAAATAAACAAACTCCCCTGCCAGCAACAGAGGAGTCCATAATTTATTGGTTCATATTTTTAATTTTAATTAAACGCGTAATCTCAGAGCGTTCATTTTCTTCAAGTTTCATGCGAATGCGATAAATGGTTTGCTCTAATTGTGGAATGGTCATGTATTCCAAAGCATTCACCCGACGTCTAGTCTTTTCAATTTCCGTAGACATCAATTGACACGTTTTTTCGATTTCCGTTAACTCTAATAGCTTGGGTAGAATCGCGGTAAAATCATCAATCACCGTATCTAACTCTGCATTGGAATTCAGATAACCATATTCTAAAGGTGAAGAAAGCAAGTCATCATCATAGTCAAAATTCATAACCGGTACTTTGACACTCATGATATTTTTTTCTAACACATCTAGACTAACTTCACTTGCTGGCAACATGAAAAGCTCTTCAATAAAGTTTTCATTAATGGCCGCATCAGCTAACATCAATTGGCGCATCGCTTCTTGTAGTTTTGCCTCGACTTCTTTACGCAATTGGTCATTTTTGCGGATAAGTAAGATAAATTGACGCATCAGTTCATCTTGTTTATCCTTTAATAATTTATGACCACGAGTAGCTGTTTGTAATTGCTTTTTGAGTCGAGTCAGCTCCATTCGCGTTGGATTGACATTTAACTCAGGCATGAAGCTCACACCCCTTTAGTAGGTAGATATTCATCCAACATGTCATCTTTAATTCGTTTTAATTCGGTACGTGGTAACATTGAAAGCAATTCCCAACCTAAATCTAAGGTATCAAAAATAGAACGGTTGGTGCTAAATCCTTGGTTCACATATTCTTTTTCAAAACGATCAGCAAATTTTGCATAGATTTTATCCACATCAGATAAAGCTGAATCCCCTAGTACTACCGCTAATTCCTTGGCTTGTTTTCCTTGGGCATAAGCAGAGAATAGTTGGTTCATCGTAGCAGCGTGGTCTTTACGCGTTTTGCCTTCCCCAGTCCCTTTATCTTTTAGACGTGATAATGAAGGTAACACATCAATTGGCGGTTGAATGCCACGTTTGTATAAATCACGTGAAAGGATGATTTGGCCTTCTGTAATGTAACCTGTTAAGTCAGGGATTGGATGAGTCTTGTCTTCTTCAGGCATGGTTAAGATTGGAATCTGGGTCACGGAACCTTTCAAACCACGAATACGCCCTGCACGTTCATATAAAGTGGCTAAGTTCGTATAAAGATAACCAGGATAGCCACGACGACCAGGGACTTCACGACGAGCGGCCGAAATTTCACGTAAGGCTTCACAGTAGTTGGTCATATCGGTCATGATAACTAAGACGTGCATGCCTTTTTCATAAGCGAGATATTCTGCTGCAGTAAGTGCCATACGTGGTGTCGCAATCCGTTCAATCGCAGGGTCATTGGCTAAATTCATAAAGATTACCGAACGATCAATCGCTCCTGTTTGACGGAAATCTTCCATAAAAAATTCAGCTTCTTCAAAAGTAATCCCAATCCCTGCAAAGACAACGGCAAAGTCATCATCGGTATTTAACACATTGGCTTGACGGGCGATTTGGGCAGCCAACTCTTTATGTGGTAAACCAGATGCTGAGAATACTGGTAATTTTTGACCACGAACCAAAGTATTTAAATGATCGATAGCCGAAATCCCTGTTTGGATAAATTCATCCGGATAGTCACGAGCAACTGGGTTAATGACCTCCCCATTAATATCCATCATTTTTTCAGGTAAGATGGCTGGACCGTTATCTTTTGGACGACCTAAACCATCAAACACACGGCCAATCATGTCTTCAGAAACCCCAAGCTCTAGCGGATGACCTAAAAAACGCACCGCAGAGTCTTTTAAGTTAATCCCACTTGTTCCTTCAAAGATTTGCACCAAAGCTTTATCTTCTTGTACTTCTAGGACTTGGCCGCGACGTAATTCACCATTTTGCAAGCGAACTTCGATAAGCTCTTCATATTTGACCCCTTGCACCCGATCGACAGCCATCAAAGGACCGACGACTTCACCGATTGTACGATATTCTTTAATCATTCGTCATTCCTCCTTGAGCCACAATTTGTTGCATGGTTTGCTTAATATCTTGATTAATTGCATCTAATTTTGCTAATTCTTCTTCAGGTACATATTTACTGCGGGCAATGCGGTCTCGTAATGCCACTGTACCATTCATAATTTCACTTAGATAAGCTCCTAATTCTAAGGCGCGTTTACCTTCTGCGTTAAACGTTAAGATATTGTTTAACATCTTAAATTGTTTTTCACGAGAAGTAAACGTATCGACGCCATCGAAAGCATTTTGTTGTAGGTAATCTTCACGAATTGATTTAGCCACTTGTAAGGTTAAGCGGTCTTTATCTGAAAGTGAATCAATCCCTACCAAACGCACAATTTCTTGTAATTGTGATTCTTCTTGTAATAGACTCATCCCTTCAGTCACTAATTCAGACCAATCAGCTTGTAATTGTTGATCTAAGAATTTACCAACTTCAGTGGAATAAAGTGAGTAGCTTTGTAACCAGTTAATGGATGGGAAGTGTCGTTGTTGCGCCAATTGCGAATCTAATCCCCAGAACACTTTAACAACACGTAAAGTATTTTGCGTCACTGGTTCAGAAATATCCCCACCTGATGGCGATACCGCTGAAATGGCAGTGATACTACCTTCACGTTGATCGCTACCTAAGGCAATGACGCGACCAGCACGCTCATAATATTCAGCCAAACGTGAGCCAAGGTAAGCTGGATAGCCTTCATCCCCAGGCATTTCTTCTAATCGACCACTCATCTCACGCAATGCTTCAGCCCAACGAGAAGTAGAATCAGCCATAATTGCCACATTATATCCCATATCACGGAAATATTCAGCAATCGTAATTCCAGTATAGATAGAAGCTTCACGGGCTGCTACGGGCATATTTGATGTATTCGCAATCAAAATGGTTCTTTCCATTAAGGATTCACCAGTATTTGGGTCAATTAATTCTGGAAATTCATTTAATACATCGGTCATTTCGTTTCCGCGTTCCCCACAACCAACATACACCACGATATCCACGTCGGCCCATTTAGCAATTTGGTGTTGAACCACGGTCTTACCAGCACCAAATGGCCCCGGAACTGCCGCTGCGCCACCTTTTGTTACTGGGAAGAAAGTATCAATAACACGTTGGCCAGTAATCATTGGTGCATCAGGATTTAATTTTTCCTTCACTGGACGAGCTTTACGAACGGGCCATTTTTGAAGCATGGTTAATTCACGTGGTCCTTGATCAGTTTCCACCACATAAATCACTTCATCAATGGTAAATTCACCAGACTTAATTTCTGTAATGGTACCTTCTACACCTTTAGGCACCATGATTTTATGAACAACAATTTTAGTTTCATCCACAGTACCCACAACATCCCCACTTACTACGGTATCTCCCACAGCGACACAAGGATTAAATTGCCATTTTTTCTCATGGTCTAACGCAGGTAATTGGACGCCACGACCTAAGAAATTACTTTTAGTGACTTCCATAAATGTATCTAATGGACGTTGAATGCCATCAAACATTTGTGAAACAATCCCAGGAGCCAACTCAACTGATAAAGCTTCTCCGGTACTTTTTACTACTTCTCCTGGTCCGATACCAGAAGTTTCTTCATATACTTGAATAGAAGCGACATCGCCACGCATTTCAATAATTTCGCCAATAACGCCTAAATCACCAACATAACAAATATCTTGAATACTTGCATGTGACATATTTTCAGCCATTACTAACGGACCTGAAACTTTAATGATTTTTCCTTCTTGCAAAATCGCTACCTCCTAATTTTTTATTCATGGTGTTCTTATCTACTTCACGGCGTTTAGCAGCTAGACATTGTGAATTCCGTCTCCCGCCTCACATCCATGGTCTTATAATATGTTCTGTCCGACGGCTTTTTCGACGCGGTCTCGGATATTTTGTTGGCCGATTCCTAAGCTTCCTGAATGGTTTGGGATTAGGACAATCGCTGGTGTCATTACTTCATCGAAACGTGCGATGGTTTCACTGGCCTTTTGTGCATATTCTTCTGTAATGTAAATGACACCATAATCTTTATCAGCCATCTCTTCAATCGCTTGACGAATTTCAGCAGCCGTATCTACAAAGCGGACATCAAAACCAAATAATTTGAAAGGTAATACTGAATCTTTATCACCGATAACACCAATTTTATAAGTCATAAGTCAGTCTCATCCTTTCTTTAATTTCTTGATTGGTAAAACCACTGCGTTTTCCTACGATAATCGTTCGTAAATTCTTCGTTTCGACTTCTTTTGCATTTAAATAAGCTAAAAGTGGTAAAGGCCCAAACGCGACGGATGTGGCACGAACATAGTGATCTGTTAAGAAATTATCCTTGATTTTTTCTAAAAGATGGAAGTTCAACTTATTATCACGTAAAGCCTCTTGTAATAACTCACCATAAGTACTATTAAGTAAATAATCTACAAAAGTCGCTTCATCTTCTTTACAAAAACGCAGTAATTCTTCTTTATCAATACTGCCACAGCTTGAAAGCACGCCAGTCATAAACGCTTGGCTACGATTTTGGACAATGCCACGACCGGCTGTGATAATGTTCGTCAAATCAATAAAGCCGATAATTTCATCCAACAGTTCGGGATAACCTAATTGTTCACCGATTTTACGCTGCATCCTTAAAAAGGCGCGATCATAAATGACATCTATCCCTTGAATGACCTTTGATTCTTCGAGATATTCACGTACTTCTAAAATGCTAGCCATCAAATCTTCTGGTAATTGCGATACTCCTGTTTTAATGGCGCTCTTTAAAGTATCGATATCGTAAAAGCCATCATAAATACATAGATAATCATAATCTTGATCTAAAACTTGTGCCTTGGTTAAAACTTTCAAATTGTGGAAAGTATAACGCATGGTATATATCCAAATAACCTCTTTTTCAGGTGCTAAATCAATCAGTTCTGAAATTGTATTTTCGATATCATGATTCAAATTTTGCTCGAAATGATAGGAAAAATTCTCCCCAAGATAGTCTTGATAAACCGTATTGGATAAAATTTGAGACACTTGTTCTAAATCATCAGCTGCAACCAAGCGCTCAAATGTGTCTTTGGAAAGCAAACTCGACTCACGAATTCGCACCAATGGATTGACCTCATGATAGGTAGGCTTACTCATTGAATCACCTTCCTTTTAATCAAACAACTGCTTAGCTAAGTCAAAACTCATGGTTGTTTGGATATCTTTAATTAAGTTTTCGAAAATAAAATTATATTGAACCCCACCATCATCAATGATAAAGCCTGCTTGTTTATTGATGATTTTATCCGCTAACTGCAGTGAAAAAGGTAATTGCGCATTCAATTTCGCAATAAAATCAGCTGAATAAGCCTTTTTAGAATATTCACCGCAGATAAATTGTACCTCATGATTCAAGTCTAAACTTGCTAAGGCTTGTTGAGCAAAATCTTGCATTTGCTCAGGTGACCAAGCTGCCATTTCTTCAGCTGCTTGCACAAATAAATGCTCTAAATAGCGTTGTTTTTCATTTAAGATGGTTTGTCTTGCTTCAACTTCTTGACGATTATGAAGTTGTTTATATTTTTTATCTAGCATTTGCGCTTGTTTTTTCAGTTGACGTTCTTTGTCTTGTGCTAACAGGTTAAATTTTTGTTGATAGACTTCATCAAGACGTGCCAACTCTTTTTTCTCAAAAGCTTCACGTTCGCTACGTGCTTGACTTTCGATTTGTTCGATAATATTGTCGATGGCACTCATTTTCTCACCTCGCGATTACTTAGTTAGAATCATAATAGAGATAACGAAACCTAAAATTGCATAAGTTTCAACCATCGCTGCGTAGATAATCCCTTTACTCATATGTTCTGGTTTTTTCGCTAAAATTTGGATACTTGCTGCAGAAACTTTACCTTGGGCAATCCCTGAACTTAAACCAGCAAAAGCAACTGGTAATGAAGCGGCAAGAAGTGTCAAACCTTTTACTAAATCCATGTTAGGAGAAGCTTGTAAGAAAATCATTACCGCGATAACGAAACCATATAAACCTTGTGTACCAGGAAGTAATTGTAGTACTAAAGATTGACCAAACTTTTCTGGTTGTGAAGTCGTTAACGCCGCCGCAGCTTCCCCGGTAAAGCCTACCCCTTTAGCTGACCCAATTCCTGAAAAGATTGTTGCAATAGCCATACCAAAGACTGCTGCAATAAATCCACCATTTGCATTAAAAAATTCCATCATTTTTGATTTCCTCCATTGTTTTCATTATTCCATTTAATATTGACATGTTTTTCACTTGATTTGAGTGGCATAAATTTACGTCCGCCACCTTCATAGAATTTACCAAAGTACTCTACATATTGTAAACGTACCCCATGCACATAAGCACCTAGTAAAGATAAGAAAATGTTTAAAGCATGTAAAGCTAACAATAAGGCAATACCTACCGTAAAGCGGACAACTGGCGGTAAGAAGCTAACGATTAAGTTAAACGCTGCTGCAATTGATCCACCAGAGATACCTAAAGCCATTAAACGAGTATAGCTGACTAAATCGCCGACATAGCTACTAATACCATATAAATCATATAGCCCACCCACAAAGCCTAATACTTTTGATTGACTATTAAAAGTTGGTATCAAGACGATTGAAGCCGCACCTAAAATAGCTAAGAACAGACCGATATAATAAACGGTTTGGCCTAAACCTAACATTTTACCTGCTACGGCTAAAAGTACGCCAACTAAGATTGCTTGCCAGGCAAATCCATTGGTAATTGCCGCTGCATAATCTTTTTTCTTTATATTTTGATAACCAGCTAAACTCAAACCAACTAAAATTTGAATAAAGCCAAAAATAACTGTTAATAATAAGATTTGAATGACATCATTTGTCGTAGAAAGAATCGGCTTATAAGGTAAACTTTCGCCAAAACAAGAATTATAAATAATCCCCCAAATAATTGTCGGAATACTTAAAATTTGGAAAAAGCGGACAAAGCGTTCGGTCCCACTTGGAAACACCATCACTTTTAAAGCAATCGTCGTTCCGATAAGCATCAATGCACCGTAACCAATATCTGCAACCATCATCCCGAAAAAGACTAAAAAGAACGGGAACATCCATGGTGTTGGGTCAATTTCATTATATTTAGGTAAACTATATAATTCGATGAGCATCTCAAACGGACGAATCAACGGATGGTTTTTCAATTTTGTTGGTACTTCTTGATCTATTTCTTCCGTTGTTGGATCTTCAAAATCAATATAGACTGTATCTGCGCCCAATTTTGCTGCTAATTGTTGTGTTAAGAGATTGACTTCATCTTCGCCAACCCAACCTTGTAAAACCAATAAATGCTTGGTTGTCACTAACTTACTTTGCGCTTCTAAACGACTTTTTTGTGCCAATAAATATTCTTCAGCAATTTGTAACTTATCAATCCATTTGCGCTTTTGTCCAAGGGCTTCTGTTAGCTCTCTTTGCTCTTTCAATAATTGCTTTTTCTCTTGATTGATGGCTTTTAGACTATTTTTCACTGTCCCTTGAATGTCAATCCGTGTTCGAACCACACTAAAGCGACTAAATAATTCCTTAACTTCAGTCTCTTTTGCTTTTAAATAAATACACGCAAAGGATGCAACCTTGGTATCATCATAAACTAATTCCAGATAAACATTATTTAAAGTAGCTACTTCTTGTTTAAATGCCTCATAGTTTTCACTACCAATCTGGCCAAAATATACTTGCGTAGTAGCAGAGTCGAGATTTTCAAAATTCAAATCTAAATTCTGCCAGCAAAAGAGCGCTTCTTCTTTATCTGATAAATGTCGTAGCTTTTGTTCAACAGTTTCCCATCTTTGCTTTAAATCAAAAATTTCATGTAATTGTTGCATGATGACTTCTTCTTTATGCAGTTGATCTAAATCATACAAAGATAGATTTTGACGTTTTAATAATTGACTTTTAACCTTGATGCTTCCATAATGGTTCACAAAATCAATGGCTTCATTAATTTTTTGAATTTTTTGTTGGTAATCAAGCAAATCTTGGCTAATATCTTTAGGAGACACGCCTTCAAAATACGTATGAACCCATTCATTTGATACATTTTGAACAAACACATCGCGCACTTGTACTTGCTGTAAATCTTGCAAGACTTTCAGCAATTCTTCTTGCCATTTACTTTGAGCAATCAGGGTTACTTTTTTCATTCTAGTGACTGCCATAGGTTACCATCACCTTTTCAATCACTTGCGCAACTGCCTTTTGTGCATTTTCTTGATAACTTGCCTCTAAATGCTGCTTAGTCGTAGCTACTTCTTTGGCTAATATTTGCGCCTCTTGTGTCAAACTTTCTTGCTTTTGGGCTTCTGTTTTTTCAATAAAAGTCTTAACTTCAGCTTTATTTTGCGACAATTGAGCTTCATATTTATGTTGAAGTTCTAATTCATAGTCTTTCATCTTTTGTCGTAAAGCTTGCATTTGCGCTTCATTTTTCGACTCCGTTGCTTTAATTTTATCAAGCACTTCTTGCAATTGATTCACATCCTTTCAAATTTGACTAAATACGTTATACTTGTATCCGCCAATTTTAAGCACCATTAAATCTCCATTAAACAAAAAATTGACCATTTCTACAAGAAGTCAGTCCTTCTCACCCCTTGAAGAACGCGATCCTTGAAGCATATGCTCAACCATTTCGTAATATTCGATTTACATTGGATAGTATAGCAAAACTTACTGAAAAAGAAAAGAAAAAAATGAAAATACAAGTCCAAACAAAGTACAGTTAAAATTATGAAAACACCTTATTTTAATTATCAAAAAATCTTTCTTCTATTATAATATATTGTCGATAATGCGATTTTTCGTTTGCAGTATTTATTAATTTTTCTTAAATATTTCAAAAATATAATCATACTCTTTTCAATTATTAAAAACCAGTATATAAACCCGAATGATTAATATAACAAGAAAAGACAAGAAAGCATCCGCAGTTTTCGTTATATTATGCAACTCAAACAGTTATATCTAAATATCTTTAACTAAAATCACACTATTTTTTAAAATTCACTTTAAAGAATTAGTTGCCCCTTTATAAATCTAAAATCACCATTCGTGAAAAGTTTAATTTTCTTTTTGATTGAGGTTAGATTCATAATATTGCTTGCAAGTTGATAACGTAATCGCTAAAATGAAAAATAAAGGAGGGGATATTTTTGGATGATTTAGATTACAAAATATTGAATATCCTTCAAAGAAATGGTCGTATTACCGTTAAGCAAATTGCCGAAGAGTGTTTTATTTCCTCTCCATCGGTTTCTGTACGACTACAAAATTTAGAAAATAATGGCTATATTAAAAATTACCAGGCAATGGTTAATTACCAAAAATTAGGTTATTCTATCAACGCTTATGTCAATTGTGCCGTCAATGCTAAAGATAAAGATGCCTTTTATCAATACATTGAGTCTATTCCAAATGTCGTAGAATGTGACTGTATAACAGGAGATTACTCAATGTTATTGAAGGTTTATTTTCCAAATACTATCGACCTTGATAACTTTATTAATGCCTTGCAACGCTTTGGAGACACCAAGACACATATTGTCTTTTCAACCAATGTCGGTCCACGAGGCGTACAATTCCAAACCAATGCCTAACAAAAAGCTTCATCTCCTTGATTGGGAAATGAAGCTTTTTGTTTTACTCTACATTTTCTTGATCTTGCCACTCTTTAGAAAAGAATTGGGCATTATTTAAATGATAATTGGTTGGTTCATAAGGTTGCGCTAAAAATGGTGCAATCGCCTCATCCGCTCTTAACCAACCACGCCAACCCAAATGAATCGTATCGGCCATAAAGAAGCGCACATTGGCCTCCTTAGAAAAGTCCGCAATATCGGTAAAGCCTTGACTTTGTAATTGATACTTGATTTTTTTAGCAAAGCGTTGCAACATCTCTTGAGAAAGTCCGGTATAATCACTCCATTTTTGATTAACTGGTGGAATAATGAATAAAACTTGTGTATGTGATTGAGCAAATTGATTCAATACCAATTGAAAATCCGCAAACTCTGGAGATTGACAATAGTTCCATTTACGTTGAGAATTCTTCAACCCTTTGATACCAATTTCTAATCTAGCTTTATAAAACCCATTATCAATTTCAAATCGATTATTATTGGTGTGTTTTTGACCAATTTTTTCCGCTAAACTATCTAAGACTTGATAATTATATTCATTCGGTAATTTTTTAGCAAAGAAATGAATCTTCTTTTCTTTTGATAGCATCCCGACTTGCGTAAAAAGATGATCCTCTTTTTGTAATAATTGGTAATTATATTCTAAATAATGGCGTTGTTTACTTGATAGTTGATTTGAGCCATTCGCAATTGCAGTCAAGACCGCACTCATTTTCGCATTATCTTTAATCCGGCTATAATTTAATAATCTTTGTGCATAATAACGGTCAGAATCACGCACTTGATCAATCGAAAGCAACCAATGATATAGTTCAAGCTCAGAAAAATATGCATTAAACTCTAAATCTTCCATTCCCTTTTTCGTAAACCATTGCGGCGAAATAATGAATACTGCTTTTTTATTTGTTAATTCCTTACTTAAAGAATTACTTATCGCAAATTGACTTAAAGACTGGGTACCTGGAGCCCCTAATAAAAATGGACGGTAGGAACGATGATATTTTTCAGCCAACACACTTGGATGAAATGGACTTAGACGACTTAACTCAGAAGAACCAAAAAACGGAACATACTCTCCTGAAGCAATAGCCGGATTTTTAATCGCCATACCTCCAAATACGTTACTAGCCATACTCGTAGATGCTTGTTGCCAGACTTTCGGTTTTTCAATAGTTTTCTTTGAAGGCCAACAAAAAATCAGACCTAAAATAATAAGTGCGACCAATAAAGGTGCAAAATGACTTAGTATCTTTTTTGACATTATTGTATACCAACGTTAGATAAATAACGTAATTCCTCGTATAATATATTTAAGGTTTTTATCTTCGAAATTGAAATAGGAAACCTTA
>SAMEA3387512__coassemble_865_pt1 | contig 52772 bp, 46 predicted proteins | sample SAMEA3387512__metabat2_high_PE_013 | metagenome-assembled genome bin SAMEA3387512 (sample SAMEA3387512) | Felis catus | biome: Faeces | place: United Kingdom | collected 2012 | reverse complement strand
AGACCAATCAACAACCCTAGTAAAATATTTCGTTTATACATTGAAATGCCCCCTTGTCTTTGGTAAAATAAGGGCAATAAAAGCATTGGTGTGCTATTTTGCTTACTTCCTTTGGTCGGGTGGGTAAGCTTTTTTTATTGCCCTGAAATTCATTTGCTCGATGCTCCTATCTTTATAATTCTGTAAAGCAAGCTATTTCGATTACTTCCAATTCGTCAATTACTTCTTTTACTGTTTCCCTGATCACTTCAAATTTATTCAAATGAATTTCTTTGCCGTCTTTCCATTCAATGCACTTTGTTGACTCGTCAAAATCTGCAAGCGTGGCAAGTTTATCAATAGCTTGTGTTAGTTGTTTTTGATAGTATTCTAAATCTGATTTATTCATGTTTAGCCTTCCTCTCTTTTCTTGTGTACGCTCGATATATTTATTATTTTTGTTCAAATTGCATCATAAACTTGTCTATATCTGCCTTCTTGTAAAACGTCATGCGTGGGCTAGTCATCTTATAAGACTTCAACCCTAGCGCCTTAAATTCTTCTAATGTCTGCGGTGCTATGCCGTCTAGTAACTCTTTTCTAACTCTTTCCGCCTTGATATATCCTTGTGGCTGTACTTGCTCTCTGACTACCTCAGCAACCACAATAGGCAATTCTTTTCTAATTATTTCAGTTATCATTGTTTGTAGTTCCTGCGTCGCTTCTTGGCTGAATATATTCATGATCTGCGCCCCTTTCTGTTCATCGTAATACTTGCAACATCGCTTCGGTGTTTTCTTTTGCATTTCCAACTATAGCCATCGCACCATTTAGAAAAGCAATAATATTTTCACGATTTCGATTTTCGTTTTCGTTTAAAATACGCATTTCTGATAGTCCCAAAATAGCTATTTCTAACAATCTTTCAACGCTTCTTGATTGGTCGTTTAACTCTTTAATTAATTCTGCTTGCTGTTCGTTGTTTGTCATGTTCTTTACTTCCTTTCTGGTCGGGTGGTTATTTACCGTACAAAATGTACTCAACACTTTTACCGCTTATGTCTGCTAATTTCTTAAGCCGTTCAGGGCGTAGCAAACCTTTGCCGTTTTCCCATCTTGATACAACGCCTTTGCTTGTATTGAATAGTTTGCCGAATTCTTCCAGCGTCATGCCTTTAGATAGTCGGATAAGTCTAATTCTTTCGCCTATTGCTTTCTTGTTCATCGCGCAACCTCCTTTTTGTCATTTCAAATACTTAAAATATGAATTTGATATTCTGCAAAGGTCGGATTTGATATCCACGCTTTGTATTAATGGATTTAATATCCATAAAAGCTCGCATTTTAAATGCTGGCTTTGGTCGGGTGGTTATTGTTTTGCAAGTTGCTTTGTTGCTTCTGAAATGCTGTATCCTCGTTTCAGATAGTAAATTGCTAGGTGTTCCAATGTTTCAAACTCTGCTAATTCCTCAGCGTTTAACTCGGCTTTCTTGATACGTCTATCGCCTGTAACTAGCTTAATAATGTTACTGTTCATTGTGGCTATATTCATGCCTAGCCTTGCGCTTCCTTTATAGCGTGGGTGTTCTGCGATGGCTTGGGCTAGTGCCTTTTGTGTTGGTTTGCTCGCCTCGTATTGTTGGCGGTATTTGGCTAAATCTTCACGCATTTTGAAGAATGCTTTTACTAAATTATTTTTAAACTTCTTCACTGGTTCGGTATTTTTTAAGTAAGTTATAAGTAAGGTTGCTTGCTGTTCGTTTAAATGGTAAATCTTTTTAGGTCTGCCATTTTCTACTTTTTGGATTTCAAATCCATAAACCCCTAACGCCTCAAAATCTTCCTTGTTTTCTCTTATTAGTCTTGTGATTGTATGATGTTGCACTTCTGCACACTCTGCGACAATCTCGCTTGTGGTGTATGGTTGTTTCTTTCCGTCTAGATATACTAAATTCATCGCGTCCCCCCTTATCTCGGTTTTCTTGCATCTACTAGCCAATTTGTCAGCTTAACATAAACACTTTGGCGCACTCGGCTTACTTTTTCATTTTCAATTAGTCCTAATTGTTTTGATGAAATACCTATTTCTTGGCTTGCTTTTGCTAAAGTGATATTCTTTCTTGCTCGTGCTTCCCTTAACTGGGCTATCATTTCGGTTGTTAGTTCAATCATGGTTTTATCTCCTTCACTCACATTATGTGAATATAATACACTCACAATTTGTGAATGCCAATAATAAAACTCTCATTTTGTGAATTAATTGTGTACTTTGAACTTTTTTAGGGTTATAATGCAATTGAAAGGAGATGTAAGAATGAAAAATAGAATAGCGGAATTAAGAAAAGAAAGAGGATTAACGTTAAAACAATTAGGCACCTCTTTAGAAATAAGAGATAATACATTAAGCCAATATGAAACAGGAAAAAGACAACCTAGAGACAAAGAAACATGGAATAAAATAGCTGAATATTTTGGTGTTTCTGTTGCTTATGTAATGGGGGTTAGTGATTTTCCATCTGTGATTACTTTTGAAGAAATGTTGGAAATGCTAATAAATTCAAAAGATGAACTACAAAAAATTATCACAAAACAAGTTAATGAAATTATCAATTTATGTTTATATGATAATGATGATGATAATAGATTTTATTTTTTTGATATATACACTTGTAACTATGCTTATAAACTTTTAGAAAGATTAATCTATTCTCAAAATACTGATTTCCAAACAGAAAATGAATTTGAACAATATCGGTATTCTAAAAAGAAAATCATTGAAGAAATAAGCCATTTTATTTTAAATGAAATGATTGCAAAAGATAGCTCTCAAAGTTTGTTATTTACAAAAGAATTAAATTTGATAAATGGCAACAAAGATTACTATCTAGATTCATTAAATTTTATTATTTTAATTATAGAAGAATTATCAAAACATTATCCTCAATTACTTGCTTTTATGTTAAAAAATAAAATTGGAAATTGTAGCGATGAAATAAATTCATTTTTGAAAAATAAGAATTATTCAGGGATAGGAGTCATGAGAAATTATGCTTATCTAGATAAAGAGGCTATAATTGATGAGATTGATTATAACGTTTATGTAACTATTCAAGAGAAACTTTCTGAATTGACACAATTCATAGATAATTCGCTAACACCCTAGCACGTTAGTAAAGGTTAGCAATTCATTCATCGTTTCTATTCATCAAAACGTGGCTATAATTATCAAATAATTCTGAGGTTTTCTGAGGTAGTGAGGTTTTTGTTAGGTTTTGTGAGGTAGTGCATGGGGTAACGTTTTGTGACTCCGCTAACTAACCAATGTACTTACAACTACGGAGGTACAAGGGTAGTTATAGCTACGGTTGTCCCTAAATGTTGCAACGTTTCAACATTTGAAATTATGTAACGTTTCATAATTTGTACTTTTCGTCAAAAGTGTCGAAAAGATTTTCGCAAGATGTTGCGATGTCTATTCTTCCCCGATAATCTAGGGAAACATTCCCAACTTACCGGGAAACTTCTCCACTCGTGGGGAATTATTTTAAAAGTCAAGTTTTGACAAGTAGTTTATAATTTTTCTCACGGTTCGCTCACGGTTCGTTTGAATACCTGCGTTTGATTGCATCGCGTTAAATTGTTATTCTATACGCCAATTTCTCGGAGTTCGCTCGCTGTTCAATTCTCGATGTCGGTTATTTGGTTTCTCGGGCTTCACTCGGGCTTCAAGCTTTATGATCTGCATGAATTGCACCATCGCATTATTAAATATTTTAGTCATTCCACTTTTTTCTTGTGTACGCTCGATTTTAAGAAAGGACTGGAAACAATGGCAACTTTTAAGAAATACACAAAAGGCGATGGCACTTATTGGCAATTTAGAGCATATCTTGGCACCGATGAAGCAACTGGGAAACGTATATCAACCACAAGAAGGGGCTTCAAGACTGAGAGAGAAGCAAAGCAAGCGTACAAGAAGTTATTAGTTGACTACGAAAAAAACGGCGGTCTAAATAGCAAACCAAACCTAAACATAAAGACTTTTGAAGAACTTTATAATCTATGGCTAGAAAGCTATCAAACCACCGTAAAAGAAAGTACTTTGAACAACACTAAGCACTTCTTTGATAAGCACATTTTGCCATCTTTAGGCAAATACAAATTTGATAAAATCAGTATACCACAAGCGCAAAAAGCTGTTAATGAATGGGCTAAAAAAGTCAAAAGTTACGGTTTATTTTTATCTTATTGTAAGTCTGTAATGAATTATGGTATTTCTTTAGAATTGATTAAAGTAAACCCTTTTAACCATGTTATCAAACCTAAAAAGAAAGATACCGATGTGTTAAAAGAGTTAGAAAAAAGCGACGAAAATTTTTTCACTAAAGATGAATTACAAAAGATTTTGAATTATCTAGATGAACAAACAAGGCTAGGCAATGAGTTACAAAGGCATGATAATTACTTAAATTATACTATCATTCGCTTACTTGCTTTCAGTGGTCTGCGCATCAATGAAGCTTTAGCGTTGCAATGGTCTGATGTTAGCTTTACTGATTGCACGATCAGCATTACTAAATCAATGTCTAGGTGTAAAGGTGGGTTCAAACCATCAACCCCAAAGACTAAAGCAAGTATTAGAACAATTCCAATAGATAGCACCACCATTCAAATATTAAAAGCATGGCGAACCATTCATAAGAAAATACTATTCATGAATGGGAAACGGTCTGAATATATTTTTTCTAGTTTTGAAGGTGTACCCCGTCATATTCGCACGATTGAAATTATGCTAGATAGAACAATTGAAGCTGTCGGGGTTAAGCGCATCACTTTGCACGGCTTAAGGCATACTCATGCTAGTTTACTTTTTGCTAGTGGTGCAAGCATTAAAGAAGCACAATCAAGGTTAGGGCATTCTAACATTGAAACAACTATGAACGTTTATACCCACGTTACGCAAGAGCAACAAACAGAAACAGTTGAAAAACTCGCTAAATTTGCTAACTTCTAGTAAATAAAAATATCATCGCCATACCTGAATTTTTAGGCGTGGCGATGGTATAATTTGGCTCGTGATGTTCAAAATGATGTTCATTAGTTGGAAAAGTGTTTTTATTGCTGATATATCAACAACCGTGAAATGCAATTCGTCTTACATCTTTAATAACGGATGTAAGAAAGAAAATGTCAAAAAAAATTTGAAAAAAAAATAAAAAAATCCTCAACTAGCATCAAACTAGCTGAGGAAAGTTCGGATAGATTACGCTTCTGGTTGGATTTTGGCAATTTTTCCTTGTTCGATATAAACCATCAAAATAGAGATATCAGAAGGATTGACGCCGCTGATACGACTCGCTTGGGCAATGGTTTCTGGACGAATTTTAGATAATTTTTGACGGGCTTCTGTTGCTAGACTATTAATCGCATCATAGTCGATATTTTCTGGAATACGTTTTGCTTCCATGCGTTTTAATTTTTCGACTTTATCTAAGGCTTTCTTGATATAACCTTCATATTTGATTTGAATTTCGACTTGTTCGATTTCTTTATTGGTTAACTCAGGACCCGCTGGAATAAATTGCGTTAATTCTAAGTAGCTGACTTCTGGACGGCGTAGGAAATCCAGGGCTAAGACGCCATCTTTTAAGGCCGCTGCTTGCTTTTGGGCTAAAAATTCATTGATTTCTTTGGTTGGTTTTAAGCGAATTTCACTTAAACGTTTGATTTCTGCTTCGATATTGGCTTTTTTCGCTAAGTAGGCTTGGTATTGGTCTTCTTTGACTAAGCCGATTGCATGCCCCATTTCAGTTAGGCGCAAATCTGCATTATCATGACGCAAAATCAAACGGTATTCTGCACGAGAAGTCAATAAACGATAAGGTTCATTCGTGCCTTTAGTGACTAAATCATCAATCATCACGCCGATATAGCCATCTGAACGACTTAATACGAATGGTTCTTTGCCTTGGACTTTCAATGCAGCGTTAATTCCGGCAATCAACCCTTGGCCGGCTGCTTCTTCATAACCACTGGTACCGTTTGTTTGGCCAGCGGTGAAGAGATTGGCGATTTTTTTCGTTTCAAGTGTTGGGCGCAATTGGTGAGGGACAACCACATCATATTCAATAGCATATCCTGTACGCATCATTTCCGCTTTTTCTAATCCGGCAATAGAGTGCAACATTTTCAATTGGACATCTTCAGGTAGCGAAGTAGAAAAGCCTTGTACATAAACTTCTTCATTTTCTAGTCCTTCTGGTTCTAGGAAGAGTTGGTGACGTGGTTTGTCGTTAAAGCGCACAATCTTATCTTCAATCGATGGACAATAACGCGCACCGACTCCTTTCACAATCCCGGTGAACATTGGCGCACGATGTAGGTTTTCTTCAATAATTTCATGGGTGCGTTTATTGGTATAGGTCAACCAACATGGTACTTGTTCTTGTTTATAGGCACTATCTGGCGTTGAGAAACTGAAATGGTTAGGTGTGGTATCGCCTGGTTGGATTTCAGTCACTGAGTAATCAATCGTGCTTGATTTGACGCGTGGTGGGGTACCGGTTTTAAAACGTGTGATTTCTAAACCTAATTCTTTCAAATGATCAGCCAGGCCAATCGATGGTTGCGAATTGTTTGGTCCGGATGAATATTTTAATTCCCCAATAATAATTTCTCCGCGTAAAGCCGTACCAGTCGTAATGACCACCGCTTTGGCATCATATCGCGCACCTGTTGAAGTCACTACCCCTTTGCAGACATTATCTTCAACAATTAAACGTTCGACGATGCCTTGACGCAAAGTCAGGTTTTCTTCTAATTCAATGGTATGTTTCATCGCGCGGTGGTAGGCATGTTTGTCTGCTTGTGCTCGTAACGCGCGGACAGCTGGCCCTTTCCCGGTGTTTAACATACGCATTTGGATATAGGTTTTGTCGATATTTTTCCCCATTTCGCCGCCGAGTGCATCGATTTCGCGCACGACCACGCCTTTTGCTGGGCCACCGACAGAAGGATTACATGGCATAAAAGCGACCATGTCTAAATTGATGGTAACTAATAGGGTTTTGTTTCCCATACGACTACTTGCTAAAGCTGCTTCACAACCCGCATGACCGGCACCGACAACGATGACATCATACGAACCTGCTTGATATTCTTCCATTGATTTGTTCACCTCTTGTTATTTTCCTAGACAGAATTGACTGAATAATTGTGTGATTAATTCATCTTGAACACTTTCACCCGTGATTTCTCCTAATAGATCCCAACAACGAGTTAAATCCATTTGGACTAAATCGACAGGCATCCCTGCATCAATGCCATTTTCCACTTCTTTTAGACTGGCTAGTGCTTGTTCTAAAAGGGAAATATGACGCGTATTGGAGACATAAGATGCTTCTTTGGATTGGGTTTGACCGGCGAAAAATAGGTCTTTAATGGCTTGTTCTAATTGCTCCAAACCATCTTGGGCCAACACGGAAATCGCAAAAACTGGGCTATCTTGGGCCACTTCTTGTAATTGCGTGCGGTCTAAAGCACTTGGTAAATCTGTTTTATTGAGCAAAATGATACGCTTGGATTGTTTGGTTAAATCTAATAGCGCTAAATCTTCTTTGGTTAGTGCTTCGGCTTGGTTTAAGACTAACAATACCAAATCGGCTTGTTGGAGGGCTTTTTTACTGCGCTCCACTCCGATTTTTTCCACGACATCTTCTGTTTGCCGAATGCCGGCTGTATCAATCAGTTTCAGTGGCACGCCATTGACATTGACATATTCTTCGATGACATCGCGCGTCGTTCCGGCAATGTCCGTGACAATCGCTTTTTCTTCGTCCAATAAATAGTTTAATAGACTGGATTTTCCAACATTTGGACGGCCGATAATCGCTGTCTGCAAGCCTTCACGCAAAATTTTGCCTTGCGTGGCGGTCTTTAGCAGCTGGTCGATTTTTTCTTCTATATGTTTGGCCATAGTCAGCATCAACTGGCTGGTCATCTCTTCTACATCATCGTATTCTGGATAATCGATATTGACTTCAACCTGCGCCAAGGTTTCCAAAATTTCTTGACGTAGTTGCTTGATTAAGGTCGATAAACGTCCTTCTAATTGTTGATAGGCCATTTGCATCGATTGGTCGGTTTTGGCTTGAATAAGGTCCATCACCGCTTCAGCTTGTGATAAGTCGATACGGCCATTTAGGAAGGCGCGTTTGGTAAATTCACCTGGTTCAGCAAGGCGGGCCCCTTTGCGTAAAACCAGTTGTAAAATTTGATTGGTAACGACCATCCCACCGTGACAGTTGATTTCGATGATGTCTTCGCGAGTAAATGTTTTCGGTGCTTTTAAGACGCTGACCATCACTTCATCTAAAAATCCTTCTCGTTTATCGTCATAGATATGGCCATAATGAATGGTGTGGCTGTCGACTTGGCTGAGTTTTTTCTTACCAGCGACAAATATTTCATCGGCAATCTCTAACGCTTGGCTCCCACTTAGGCGCACCATGCTGATGGCTCCTTCGCCGGGTGCTGTCGAAATCGCTGCAATCGTATCAAATTCTTTGGTAATCTGATTCATATTCTCCTCCGTTAATGATAAAACTACTACAAACCTACTAAATCAAACAGACTCAAGCGCATAAAAAAGGCTGTCAGCTAGGTAGATATTAGGGACTTTCCCGATGGTGTTGGAGAAATCTTTTGCTCCGTAGCTGATCGAGTCGCTTCACATCCTTTTAATCGGCGTTCAGCAGCTAGACATTGTGAAATTCGCCCTCTCGCTTGAGAAAATCTCCTTTCATCCGATTTTCTCAGCGGGAGGTAAGCACACGAATTTCTTCATGTCTGAGCAAGCTGCTTCACGACCTAACTAAAAAAGTGCCCACTCCACCTATTGTTTTCTCATAAATGAAAAGTAATAGGTAGACGAGCACTTTGACTGCCTGTCTGATTGAATTCGTTTGTAGATTATCATAATTTCAGGCAAAATTCAAGACAAAAGCGAAAAATAAAGATGCTTATCGGTAAGGTTGGAATCTGTTCATAGCAAAATGATACCTCTGAAGGTGATTTCTAACTATTTTACTAAAGTCCACATTACAAGAACGGCTAGAAAAATCATCAGGCAAACTTTCTGTATGAAGTTCCTTATTTTTCAAAAAAGTACGAAAAAATCTTCATCTACAAAAATGCGTAAAAAACTTGATTTCATCAGGTTTTGATGTTTCCTCAAAGTGAGCAACTGTAAAACTTAGATGTTGCTTGTCAATTTGAACAAAAAGTCATAAAATAAAGGTAAATCAAGGAAAGTGAGGGATTGCTCATGAATGAAGAATCTCATATCTTATTATCTACTGGCAATGTCAATCGGCCTTATATTGTCCGTGATATCGCCTTTGCTACGGAAACTTTCGATAGCGATGTATTCAACAAATCCGAGGACTTAAATGCTTTATTAGCAGGCGTCAAGGAACAATTAAAAAAACGTGCGGATGAATATGGTGCCAGTGCGGTCATCAACTGCCACTTTGACCATAATCACATCAACACGCCAGACGGTAAACAATATATTAAGATTTTTGCCTATGGAACCATTGTACAGTACACACAAACAACAATTGGTTAATGACTAAAAAGCCAGAGGAGAACCCTGTAAATCGGCGTTTTCCTCTGGTTCACTTTTTTATGTTTTTTCCTCATTATTTTTGATATAACGACTGAATTTGTACCATTGTAAAATAATTTGCGCGGCTAGTAATCCCATCATCGCAAAGTAGTACCAACGTCTATCTTCCTGAACCACACGATAGATGAACAGCGTAATCATGATTTGAAAAAGCAGAATAGACAAAAATGACGAAAAGATTTGTTTTTTCATGGCAACTTTCCCCTTTCTGAAATAAAACCGTTTTCAATATTATATCATAACTACATTTTATCTGTCACTTTAAAACACAAGCGGCTTTACACCATTGAAATCAGGGAAAATAAAAAAACAGAGAATGACCTATATGATAAGGTCTTTCTCTGCATTTTTTGAATGGAAAAATTGCCCATCCATTGATAAGAATGATTACCCTATGAATATACTGATTTTTCCTTTAAATGTCAAACCTATCTAAAAAATACCCGACAAACCATCTGTGCTTGTCTAGTGATTTGCGTTAAGGTGTAGTCTCTATCCATCGCCTGAGCTAATGGGACCAACTGCGAATGGATGCTAAAACTGGCCAAAAGTACCTCTGACATTTGCCCCAAATCTTCACCTAAAGCCCCACATAGCGCAATCGTAGGGACCTGGTATTGTTTGGCTATCTGTGCCACACCAAATGGAACTTTACCAAAAGCGGTTTGTGCATCCATCTTGCCCTCGCCAGTAATCACCAAATTAGCACCGGCAATGTGGGTGGCTAATTGCGTCAACTCACTGATTTTTTGAAAACCTGGCGTAATTTGGCCGCCTAAAAGCACCAAAGCACCTCCAAGCCCGCCTGCAGCACCGGTCCCAGGAATTTGCTGCAAATCAATGCCTTTTGTTTGCTTAAGAAAATCAACGATCCTTTGCGCTTGTTGGGCTTGTTGACTCAAATAAGTCGGACTGCCCCCTTTTTGTGGACCAAATATCATACTAAAACCCGAACGTCCGGCATAAGGATTGGTCACGTCGGATAAAATCGTCAGCTGCACCTGGCTAAAATCTGCCATCTCGCTAAAATCCAGCTGCGAAAAAGCCATCAAATCCGCGCCTTTCACGCCTAAACCAGCCAAGAGCCCCATCCCGCCATCAGAGGTCCCACTACCGCCTAGACAAATGATGATTTCAGTGACCTTGCGTTTCAAAGCGTCTAATAATAATGCTGCCAAGCCAAATGTACTGGCTCGTTGAATCGTGTCCATGCTTGGGGTAATTTTATCAATGCCGACTACTTCTGCCACTTCAATTACCGCGATATCTTGACTCAATAAATAGTTAGCCGTGATGGGACGGTTTAATAAATCCACCGTGGCCACTTGGATGAATTCACCGCCTAATGCCTCATAAATTGCCTGCATACTTCCTTCGCCACCATCGGCAATCGCTTGGCAAGTCACGCTTATTTGCGGATTATATTGCGCAATGCCTTGTTTGACCGCTGCATTTAATTCTGTACTCGTCGCACAACCTTTATATGAATCAATCGCCACTACAACTTTTTTTACCATCGCTATGTTCCTTTATCATTTATAATTTCTTCAAGGCTTCCCGAGCTGTCTCACAACCTTGGTGTAATCTGTGTTCGGCGACTAGCTACTTCGGCGTATAAGCCAGCTCGTCTGGGAAAGTCTTAACTTCTCGGACTTTCCCGACGTTCTGGACAGACCTTATCCGCTCGTAGCTGCCCGACCCGCCTCACATCTTTAGTTTAAAAAACGAGTATGTGCTTGTCTTTTGCCACATACTCGTCATTGTTTTTTATAAAGTTTTCACTGGTTCAACCACTAGATAACGATAAGGTTCATCGCCTTCTGAATGAGTTTGAACATATGGTACATTGCTTAAAGCCGCATGAATTTGTTTTCTTTCAAAAGCTGGCATTGGCTCTAAGAAAACTGGACGTTGACTGCGTTTGACTTGTTGTGCGGTGCGATCAGCCAAACGTTGCAAAATAGCTTGACGTTTTTCACGATAATCCCCCACATTTAAAACAACAGATAATTTATTTTTGGCGATACGGTGAACATAAACTTGCACCAAATATTGTAACGCATTTAAAGTCTTGCCGTGTTTGCCAATTAAAATCCCTTGTTTTTTCGTATCTAATTGGAAAATCACGACCCCATCTTCGCGTTTCATCCGTACTAAAGCTGGTGCACCTAATTTTTGACTTACTTCTGTCACATAAATCGCTACTTTTTTCAAGGCTTCTTCATCGCTTAGACCATCGTTTTCCAATATTTCTTGGCTAGGCGCTGCACTTTCCTCAACTTCTTCAACGGCTACTTCTGCAGTTTCTTCTTGTACATTTTCTTCAGGAGTATCCGTCATGACTTCTTTGATTTCTTCAACGATTTTTTCTGGTACCACTACTTCTTCTGTAGTTTCAGACACAACTGGCTCGATTTTGACTTGGGCATTTTTGCGACCCATTCCTAAAAAGCCTTTTTTCCCTTCATCGATGACTTCAATGGCAACTTGCTCTTTGCTTAATCCTAAATCTTTTAAACCAATTGCAATTGCTTCATCTACCGTCGTTCCTACATAAACTGACATATGAAAGCCTCCTTATTTTTTCAATTTCTTCTTCATCGCTTTTTGTAAGGCACGTTTTTTCGCCCGTTCTGCACGAATTTTTTCTTCGCGCTCTTTTTTGATTTTAAATGGATTATTAATCAATAACGTTTGCACCACTTGGAAAGCATTGGAAACCGCCCAGTACAAGGCAACCCCACTGGCCAAGTTCACACCCATCGCCAAAATCATCAACGGCATGAAATACGTCATAATCTTCATACTTGGATTGGACTGCACTTGGCTCATGCTTGAAAGATACATACTACCAAATGTAAAGACTGCCGCTAAGATTGGTAAAATGTAGTACGGGTCTTTTTGTCCGAGATGCAACCATAAAAATTCTCCTTGTTGTAAAGCCGGCACACGTGATAATGCTTGCCACAAAGCTGTTAAGATTGGCAACTGAATGACTAATGGCAAACATCCAAGATAAGGATTCGCACCATTTTCAGAATATAGTCTGGAGGTTTCTTCACGTAATTTATTTTGCGTTTCGATATCTTTAGACGCATATTTTTCTTGCAGTGCTTTTAACTGTGGTTGCAATTCTTGAACTTTTTGCATGCTCTTCATTTGCATACTCATCAATGGGAATAATAACAAACGGATAATCAAGGTAAAGAGGATAATCCCCATTCCCGTATTGCCAAACGAAAGAAACTCAATCGCCTTAGCAAAATAATAAACAATATAACGGTCCCAAATGCCGGTACTGTTGACACTGACTTCACTTGTCCCACAAGCACTTAGGAATAATACCATTGCTGCTAGACTTGACAGCAATATCATGCGCTTACTTTTTTTCACTCAATTTTTTCCACCCTTCATGCAATTTAACACATCTTATGCGTCATTTTCTTCTTGATAAATTTTGGCAAGTTTTAACACATGCTTCAAATTGGAGTAAATCTCAGCAGAGGGCAAGTCCGCACAACTCGCCCTGGCAATCACGATAAAATCGATATCGCTTCTTAACTGATTTTTCATTTGATAAATACTCGCACGAATTTTTCGCTTCACCGCATTTCTTGTGACCGCATTGCCGACTTTTTTACCAACGGATAGGCCGACACGAAAATGAGGCTGCTCTGGTTTTTCGATAAAATAAACCACAAAGCGACGATTCGCAAATGAAGCACCTTGATTAAAAACCCTTTGAAATTCGGATTCTTTCTTCACTCGATACGATTTTCTCATAATTCGTCTAATCAATTCCTTTTTTTCTTACTCACTTGACTATTCTAACATATTTTATAGACAATCTTCATCCTATTTATGTAAAAAAAAATAAGACTTTTGCTTGTCTTACTCTTCTTGTAGGTAAATATCTTTATATATCTTTGGTTTTTAGCTTGCAAAGAAGGACGCTCTTGCTTATATCCACGGCATTTAGCAAAGAGCTGCTCGGAGCTGTGCGACCCACCTCACATCTTTGGGTAATCTGTGTTCGGCGACTAGCTACTTCGGCGTATAAGCCAGCTCGTCTGGGAAAGTCTTTTCTTCTCGGACTTTCCCGATGTTCTGGACAAACTTATCCGCTCGTAGCTGATCGAGTCGCCTCACATCCTTAAAATAAAAAAAACCACTGTGTAATCCAGTGGCTTAAGCAGCTAAAACTTTTCTGCCTTTACGACGACGGCTAGCTAATACGCGACGACCGTTTTTAGTACTCATACGTTTACGGAATCCGTGAACTTTTTGACGTTTACGTTTGTTTGGTTGATAAGTTCTTTTCATATTTTACACCTCCAAAAAGAGTCTTTTTCTGCTATTTATACGACATACTAACTCAGTATAACGAGTCAAACGCCATTTTGTCAACTAAAATTTGAGTTTTGCGCTTGAAATTTCTCAAAATCACTACTTATTTAGAAAAAAATGTTTTTTCATTCTTACCAAATGAAGACAACCGAATCCCTTCTAGTTTATCCACATTTTCGTGATTTGCTGTGAATCCTCTGTGCATTTACTTTTTTCCACAAGCTAAAAATCCCCAGCCTTATCCACCACTTTTCCACAGAGTCACAGGTGTGGATGAATTTATTCAAGGTGTGGATAGTTTTTGTGGAAAAGTATCTCTTCCTTTTGCGGCCCTTCACTTCATAATTGAGGATAACTTTGTGTAAAACTCGCCACATCCCTCAAAATATCCACAAGGTTTTATCTTTTGTGGATATCTTTTTGTGCCTTTTGCGAATAAAGTTTTACACAAATTACAATTCTGTGAAAAAAAGATAGAAATTCACGCTAGACTGTGGAAAACTTGTCGTGAAAATGTTAAAGTATAGTTATCCACAATTTATCGGGGTCTTTGCGCCCAATTTTAGTGAGGAGGTTGTATCATGCCTTCTTTAAATGAGCTTTGGACACAGCTACAAAAAATTTATAAAGATGAGATGAGTACGGTGAGTTACAACACCTGGATTGAAAGTGCTCATCCTATTTCATTTGAAGGTAATGAACTATTAATTGAAGTTCCTAGTGCTTTACATAAAAAATATTGGGAAGACAATTTAGCGGGAAAAATCGTTGAAACTGGCTATCTATTATATGGTAGCGAGGTCATTCCTAATTTTTTGCCAGCCGATGAAAGACGTCAGCAAAAAACACAAGAGGCACAGCAAAAAACAGAGAAAAAGGAACAAAACAAACAAAAAACACTCCTAAATCCGAAATACACCTTTGATACCTTTGTCATCGGGAAAGGCAACCAGATGGCCCATGCAGCAGCCTTAGTCGTAGCCGAAGATCCAGGTTCGATTTATAATCCGCTGTTTTTCTACGGAGGTGTCGGTTTAGGGAAGACGCACTTGATGCACGCAATTGGCCATCAAATGCTGTTAAAACGCCCAAATGCCAAGATTAAATATGTCAGCAGCGAAAATTTCACCAACGATTTCATCTATTCTATTCAAAAAAATCGCATGGAAGAATTTCGGAATGAATATCGCACCGTTGACCTGCTTTTAGTCGATGATATTCAATTTTTGGTCAATAAAGAGGGCACCCAAGAAGAGTTTTTCAATACTTTTGAAGAGCTTTACCGCAATAACAAGCAGATTGTCCTAACTTCAGACCGTCTGCCAAATGAAATTCCGACCTTGCCAGAACGTTTGGTATCACGCTTTGCCTGGGGATTATCCGTAGACATTACGCCGCCGGATTTGGAAACCAGAACTGCCATTTTGCGTACCAAAGCTGAGGCCGAAAACTTAGAAATTCCAGATGATACCCTTAGCTACATCGCCGGTCAAATCGATTCGAACATCCGTGAATTAGAAGGAGCCTTGGTGCGGGTACAAGCTTTTGCGACAATGCAAAATGCGGATATCACAACCAGTTTAGCTGCTGAAGCCTTGAAGGCACTGAAAAATAGCCAACCATTAACCCAGGTAACGATTCAAGACATTCAAGAGCAAGTGGCGAAGTACTATCATGTGCAAGTCAAGGATTTGAAAGGCAAAAAACGGGTCAAAACCATCGTCGTACCAAGACAAATTGCGATGTATTTAGCCCGCGAATTAACCGATCATTCTTTACCAAAAATCGGAGCAGAGTTTGGCGGCAAGGATCATACCACCGTCATCCATGCGCATGAAAAGATTCAGCAGCTTCTTGGCAGTAATACCCAACTACAAGAAGAAATCGCCGAAATCAAAAATGCGCTCAATGGCTAATGTGGATAATTTGTGCGCAAGATTTAAAGTTGTCCACAAGTTTTCCACAGTGGATAAGCTTTATATTTCAAGGTTTTAGACCTAGTTTTCCACAATAGTAACAAGCCTACTACTACTATTACTTTATATTTAATTAATATAATATAAAATAAGCGTACCAGATTAATAGAAAAGAGGATTTTCAACTGATGAAAGTAACCTTAAATAGAAGCATCTTTATGCAAGAATTACAAACCGCATTAAGAGCCATCCCAGGAAAAGCAACCATGCCAATCTTAACTGGAGTCAAAATGGAACTTACCCCTGATGGTATCTACTTAACAGGTAGCGATGCGGATGTCTCTATTGAAACCTTTTTAAGTAAAGAGAGTGAAAAAGCCCAAATGCAAATTGAGCAAACGGGTTCTGTTGTAATACAGGCGAGATTTTTTAATGAAATCGTGCGTCGTTTGCCAGAAGATACGTTAACGATTGAATTATTAAGTAACCAACAAGTCAGTATCACCTCAGGAGAAGCAAATTTCGTGGTAGCTGGTTTAAGTGCGAGTGAATATCCACAATTACCGGAAGTTTCTAGCGCGACGCCATTGAAATTGCCGATTCCATTATTAAACCAAATGATTGCTGAAACCGTATTTGCAGTCTCAACTCAAGAAACACGCCCAATTTTAACTGGGGTACATTTTGTTTTAGAAGAAAATCAATTAACAGCTGTAGCAACGGATTCTCATCGCCTAAGCCAACGTATCATTCCTTTAGAAGAAACAGCTGCCAACTTTGATATGGTTATTCCAGGTAAGAGCTTAGTCGAATTGTCTCGTAGTTTGCCTGAACATGAAGAATTTGTAGAAATTTCCATTATGGATAATCAAGTGATGTTTACCACTAGTACGATGAAATTCTACTCACGCTTATTAGAAGGGAATTATCCTGATACGCGTCGTTTGATTCCAACTAATTTTGAAACGAGCATTACTTTTAACGGCCCTCAATTTTTACAATCCGTTGAACGTGCTTCTTTGTTATCTAATGAAGGTCGTTATAGCATTATTCGCCTATCAATTACCAATGAAGGAGTTATGCTATATGGTCGCTCTCCGGAATTAGGGAAGGTAGAAGAACGCCTATCTTATGAAAAAGTCGAAGGAGAACCTCTAGAAATTTCCTTCAATCCAGAATATATGAAAGCTGCCTTACGCGCGTTTAAAGACAGCCAAATCGTGATCCGCTTCTTATCTGCGGTCCGTCCATTTATCTTAGAACCAGCAGAAGACAACGGCAACTTCGTCCAACTCATCACACCCGTCCGCACGAATTAAAAAAGGTCGCGAAGCAGCTTGATTAGACATGAAGAAATTCGTGTGTTTACCTACCGCTTGGAAAATCGGATGAAAGGAGATTTTCACAAGCGGGAGGGCGAATTTCACAATGTCTAGCTGCTGAGCGCCGTCAATGAAGGATGTGAGCCGACTCGGTAAGCTACGAGTTTAGAAGAGGATAAAGATAAACCCCAACTACGCTAAGTATCAAGCGTGTAGTTGGGGTTATTTAATATCCAGCATTATGAATGAGTTTTTTCGAGATAATGTTTTTCATATTCTTGTTTTAAATGATTTTCACCCAGAAGTTCAAACACTTGGATGGCTTGCTTCATTTTTGTTTGTCCACTTTGTTTGTGCTGTTTAAATTCGAAATAGCCGGTCGCATAAAGAAAAACCGTTTTTTCATAGTAGAATAATTCATGCTTTAAATGTTTGTTGATTTCTTGAATAAGATATTCACCATTTTTAAACTCATTTTCATCAACACTAACAATCAGACAATTGATTGCCACTTGAATGATTATTTTTTTGTTATTAGAGGTTAGGATGGTATTGCCCAACATTTCTTTAGTTAATAAAAAATACGTTTGGTAGGGCAAAGATCGTACACAATTACCAAATAATACAATCTCGTATATCCCCCAAGACTCAACTTTAAATAGGTAATCAGTTAGTGCGAGTAGTTCTTCTTTCTGAGGGGCCATTTCAGGAGCAAGTGGATGAATGATTGATTTCACCATTATTTGTTCAAGTTCAGTTAGTGCAAATGATTCATTCGATAATAATTGTTTTAATTTATCGATATTATTTTGATGGTATTCTCGCTCAATGTAATTTAGATGATTTAGAAAATGATTTTGCTCTCCGGTCGTTGATTGATGAAAAAGAATAAATTCATCCAGACCTAGATTCAATTTCTCCAATAAATTCATTAAACGTACACAAGAGATTTCGGATTCACCACGTTCAAATCTAGATATTTGTGATTTTGAAAGGGAGTCATCAGCTAAAGAGGTTAAACTCACTTGCTTTCCTTTTCGTAATATTCTAAGTGTCTTTCCTAAAGAGGTGTTCATAAAATTCCCACTTTCACAACAAAAAATAAAGTCGTTTTTGTTTATTGTACAATAAAAAGTAGGAAAGTGATAAAAATTTGCTAAATCAATTTAGCTATTTCAATCAAGGAGAAAAAGGATGTCTATATTTCAACAACTATTGGACAGAAAAAATACAGCCACACAATCAATTCTTACAACAAAAGAAAAATTAAAGATGAATGACTTTTTATCATTGGTCGGAAAAATTCAACATCTTCTTGAACAAAAAGGGATTCATTGTGAGGATAAGGTGATTCTTGCTATGACACCTTCTAGAGAAACCGTAGCAACCATTATGGCCATTGGTTTGATTGGTGCAGCGTATGTCCCTGTAGATATTCGGTTGCCTAAGAAACGAATAAGTTATATTATAAACGATACCAAGGCCAAAGCTATTATAACGAACCAAAAATACTTATTATTGCCGAACAGCGATGAAATAAGCAAAATTTTGATTAAAGAGATTACTTCTGTAGATGCGCCTGAGCCAATCATGCGAAAAAGAGCGGAAAATGCTAGTGCGTATGTTATCTATACTTCGGGAAGTACAGGAAATCCTAAAGGGGTAGAGGTGTCATTTGCAAATTTAGAATTCTTTATCAAAAACTTGAATGATACTTTTCCTTCTAACCAAAATTCTGTTTTTATATTGAATACTGCGCTTCAATTCGATGTATCGGTAGCGGAACTATATGGATGGATTACAAATAATGCATCGTTATTTATATTAGAAGATAAAGAAATGAAGGATATCAAACAACTTCCTGTCATTATCCAAAAATACAATATCACACACTTATCGATAGCTCCTTCCATTGTCAATACGTATGGCGAGAAGGAAGTGGACTGCTTAAAACAATCAAAATTAAGGTACCTTTTAGTGGCCGGTGAAGAATTTCCAGTTTCATTAGCTAAAAAATTACGTGAATTAGTCGCACAAGGTAAAGTTTATAATTGTTATGGTCCTACAGAAGCAACAGTGTATGCTACATTTTATCAAGTTAAGATTGAAGATTTAAATAACGAGCAAATTCCTATTGGTAAACCATTTAATGATATCGCAACCCTTTATATTTATGAACCGAATCAATCTTATGCTGAATTACTTTTAGCTGGTCCAGGCGTTGCGAAAGGGTATTTGAATTTATCAGATAAGACACAGGAGGCCTTTCCCGTTATTGAGGGCAAAAGATATTATAAAACAGGGGATTGGGTCTCATTAAATAAAGATACGGGAGACTTAACATTTGTAGGTAGGAAAGATTTTCAAATAGAGATAAATAGTATCCGCGTTGAACCTGGTGAAATAGAAAATGCGATTACACCTGTATTAAATACTGATAAATGTGTGGTATTGAAATTAAATAAAAAATTAGTTTGTTTTTATCTTAAAAAAGCTACTACCAAAAGCATAGACTACACTAAAAATCGCTTACTGGAAATTTTACCAAGTTACATGATTCCTTCTGTCTGGGAACCATTAACTGTATTTCCAGTAAATATTAATGGCAAGATTGATAGAAAGCAATTGGTAGATTATTATTTAGCACAGAATCAAACAGAAGAAAATAATCATAAATTATTGAACGATATTCGTCGTATTACAGAGCTACCAAGTTTAGGTATGAATGATCATTTGTTTGATTTTGGCATTGATTCTCTTTCAGTGGTTGAACTAGAAATATATTTGGAATCCGTCTTTTCAACCACGCTTCCTTCGGGGTATCTTTATTTGCATCCAACGGTATCTGCCATACAAGATGATTTAGCTCAAAATCAAGCTACTTCTTTAAATGACCATCAAAAAATAGCAAAACTATTGACTGAAAATAATATAAATGGAGAACTTGTTGCAAATAAAAATAATTGTTTTACCTTAAAAATTCGTGAAGATGACTTATCCTTATTTGATAAGATAGCTACTCAATCTAGTGTTTTTACTAGTATTCAAAGTGCGATTTTAAAAAAAGATACAACCTCAATTTTTTATAAAGAAAAGCATGCAGCAAGTATTGTAGATTTATTTGAAAAAGATGAGCAAAATTCTTATGCTTCTTCTATTTTTCAAAGAGTCTATTTAAGCATTCAATTAAACAGCTTTATTGATGCAGATTTTGAGTATGCAGATAATATTCACGCAGATACCACCACTCATTTGATTGAATATTTAGTTCATCAAATTGAGGCTTTTAGAACGATAATTATTAGCGACTCAGATAATCATTTTTACAGTGAAGTGTATAAACAGGCGAAAATTAAGAGCCATGTAAAAGATGTCACGACACTCAGTCCAGCGCAGCAAGAGAAAATCATTGAAAACGATAGAATCAAAGCAAAAAGCAAAATCATGAATCATTTATACGGGCAACCATTGTATTGTATATTAGCACATCGAATAACCTTTAATAAAATCAAATTAAGTATTGTCTTGCATCATAGTATTGCAGATGGCGCAAGTGTAGCGATTTTGTCAAAATATGTTAGTAATTATTTCCAAAAAAAGGATACCCAGTCATTAGGGATGAAAGTTTATTTGGAACAGTTGCGAAAAAACACAAATATCTCGCAACTTTTGGAAGATAAATATATCCATCAATTAGCAACTATCAATCAGAAAAAGGTACCTCCTATATCAAAAGCCTCTATTTGGGAAAAAGGATATAAAATAATAGAAAATATTGGTGAACTAACCAAATGGCAAAAATTTTTATTAGTAGCTGATGAAGTAACACAGGACTATCTTCACAAAAATGAACTCAATGAAGTAACTTTTCAAATGCTTTTTGATTTTAGAACGGTTGGAGAGGATGAATTTCATTTGCTTGTAAATGATTGCCATGAGACGGTTACTTATTATCGAAAAAAAGAAATCAATACCGTAGCATTCATCAATCATTTGTATAGTCATATCCATCATTTCCATTATCAAAAAGGAATAAGTCTAGGGGTTGCAATCTATGAGAATTTTCCATCCTTTGATATGCAGCAACAAAAATTAAAAGAAATTGTTGAAGCAGCACCAATTAATATTAACTATTTAGGAGAGGTTTCTGAAAAGAATCTAGAAAAAATGATTCATGATATGGAAAAGTTGAAGAAACAATTGCAGCATTTAAAAAATCAAACCCGCTTTACTGCTTTTTCAAGTGGAGAAAAAATGTATATCTTTCAGGTGAGTAATGTATGAAAAAAGTAGCTATGAGAGCTAAAAGATATTGTCACGGTATATTTACTCATTCCGTAAATTTTATCTTGTATTCAAAAATAAAAAATGTTACACTTACTAAACATTAAAAAAGTGAGAAAAGGGTGAGAAAAATGAGACAGAAAAATGTGGATTTGCAAAACTCGAATCGTATCATGCTGTCGAGTATTACTTCAAGGGTAGGAAATGCGGTATTTGATTATGCCAACAAGATGATTTTGGTCTCCGTTTTTGCGAGTAGACCGTTATTGATGTCCTTGTATCAGTCCTCAGAAACAATGATTGGGATTGTCTTTAATTTATTTGCAGGTGCTTTTGCTGATAAAGTGAACCGTAAAAAAATCTTGATCGTCACTGACTTTCTGAGTGGTATAACTTGTTTGATTGGCTTTTTATTCCTAGATACACCTTATTTGTACTTGGCGATGCTAGTTGGTAATATCGTACTTGCGATTTTGTCCACGTATAACAGCCCGAGCTATAATGCGATGATTAAGGAAAGTATTACCGAAGATTATATCGAGACGCACTTTTCACGTTTTACGCTGGCAAAAGAAATTTTCTCGATTGCCTCGCCAAGTATTGGGGTTCTCGTCTGGCAGTTATTCGGTCTGAAAGTTTCTTATCTGTTTAATGCTGCAACGTTTCTATTCTCGGCTTTCATCTCCAGTAAAATCGTGATTCAACTACCACCCAAAGAAAAAAAGAAAAAAGAGTCGGTATTCAAGCAAATTACAGAGGGTTTGCAGTATATGTTCAAGCACAAAACGATTATGTATCTGTTAATTATTTCGGCGATGGTGAATTTCTTTTTGAGTGGGTATAACTTAAGTATGCCTTATTTAAATAACTATTTTGCTAAAGAAATGAGTAACTTTTTCGGCGCAGCGTTAATTGCTGAATCGGTGGGTGCAATTGTCTTTTCAGCTGTGAATACCAAACTTTCAAAAGAGAAGAAAAAAGAAGTTTCGCAAAATAAAATGTTATTATTCATATTTTTGTGTGGCTTATCAATTGCACTTTTACCTTTGCAAGATGCCGTGTTCAAAAATGCTTATTTATCACTGGTGCCCTTTGCTTTGATGGGTGGATTTTTAACCATGTTTAATATTCAATTTTTTACGATTGTTCAAAAGAGTGTCGATAGTGAATATGTGGGAAGAGTATACTCTGTTATTTTTACAATTGCCATTCTCTTTATGCCAGTCGGATCGATTGTATTTGGCTTTATCTTAAATCCGGCCAATCTGCTTGTGATGCTGATTTCAGGCTTAGGTGTCATCCTTTCAGTGGTCTTATACAAACTGCTGATGATAGGCAAATAATCATGAAAAGTAACGTCAAGTAAGTGTTTCTTGCTTGGCGTATTTTTTTGCTTTCAGTCGGTGGGTGAAAGTGGCAAAGTAAGTTTGATAAGTTTAAAATAAACATAGCAAAAACAATCAAGGAAGAAGTAGGGATATGTTTACAAAGACAATAAAGCAAGGAAATTCAATTATGGTAACTGTTCCAAAATCGTTCAATATTCCAAGTGGGGTTATGCTTGACGTTAAAAAAGTTGAAAATGGGATTTTGTATACTTTTGTTCAGGAAGAGTACGACTTTTTCGATTTTTCCACTGAAATCTTGCAGGACATTATTAAAGAGGAGTACAGTGGTGAACAAATTGTCCAAGAATTTACGCAAAGAAAACAAAGGCTTAATCATCAGTTGCATCAAATGGTAGATGAAACGCTAGCAACGCAAGCATGGATGACCAAAGAAGAATTGGCAAGAGAAATCGGCTTAAATAGCTAATCCCCCCTGACCCCCCTGGCAGCTGTTGGTGAAATGGCTGCTTTTTTTGTTATGCTTTGGCTATTTTCAGAAAAGCTTTCCCAAACGTACGAGCGGCTAGTTTTATGTTTAAGCAGATTTGGCCTAAAGCAAGCAAAAAACCTTAAACGCACTAAAATAGCTGAAATCGAAAAATAACCGTTTAAAACTGGATATTCATTTGTTTTCTGACCGCAAAAAAGGTATAATATCTATGTACGCCTTAAAAAGAATTGAGGATGAAAATGAAACAAAAAATTTTCTTACAAAGTGAATTTATGACACTTGGGCAGCTATTAAAAGAAGCCAATATTATCGCAAGTGGCGGACAGGCTAAATGGTATTTGGCGGAAAATGCGGTGTATGTCGATGGTGAGTTAGAAAACCGCCGTGGCCGCAAGCTGTATGCCGGAATGATGGTCGAAACAAGCGAAGGGACGTTCTTTATCAGCGCACCTGAGAAAAATGAGGAAGCAGATCATGTTTCTGAATAAACTACAATTAAAGCATTTTCGCAATTATGAGGAATTAAGTCTGGATTTCAAGAAGAATTTAGTGATTTTTTTGGGAGATAATGCGCAGGGTAAAACCAATATTTTAGAAAGTATTTATTGCCTGGCGCTTACCAAAAGTCATCGTACCAACAACGAACAAGAGTTGATTTCCTTTGAGGGCGATCAGGCTTATTTGTTTGGTGAGGTCAAAAAAGGGCACCAGCAGATTCCTTTAGAGTTATTTTTAACTAAGAAGGGCCGCAAATGCAAGGTCAATCATATCGAACAAAAACTTTTAAGCAGCTATATCGGACAAATGAATGTGATTTTATTTGCCCCGGAAGATCTTTCCTTAGTCAAGGGCAGTCCTCAAGTTCGCCGCAAGTTTCTCGATATGGAGATTGGCCAGATGAATCGGGTCTATTTATATGAGTTGCAACAGTATCAAAAAATCTTAAAGCAGCGCAATCAATATTTGAAACAGGCAGCCATCAATCAGAAATTTGATGCTGTTTATTTTGAAATATTGACCGAACAACTCGTCGAACATGGCAGCAAAGTGTTATTGACCCGCGCGCAGTTCACGAAAGAATTGGAGCATTGGGCAAATGGTTTGCATCAAAAAATCAGCCATGAAAAAGAAACCTTGACCTTGCGCTATGATAGCACGCTGAAATCATTGGACACGCTGGATTTAGCGCAAATTCAAGCGGAATACCAAGCTAAGTTAGCTGAACAACTCGACAAAGAGCGCCAACGCCAAAGCACGTTAATCGGTCCTCACCGTGATGATTTGTTATTCTTTATCAATGGCAAAAACGTGCAAAACTTTGGCTCGCAAGGTCAACAGCGCACCACAGCTTTAAGTGTGAAATTGGCAGAGATTGACCTGATGCATCAAGAAACAGGAGAATATCCAATTTTGTTATTAGATGATGTGATGAGTGAGTTAGATGATTTAAGACAGCTCCATCTTTTACAGACGATTGAAAACAAGGTGCAGACTTTCTTAACGACCACGACTCTCAATCATTTAAAAGATAAAATGACATTAGAACCAGAGATTTATTATGTTTCACATGGAACAATTCAAACCAAAGCAAGCGAAGAAAGGAGCGGACTTTAGATTTTTCTAGAGTCAAATGTGAGTAAATGGCAGATGAAAAGAAAGATTTAGCTGAATTAGCAAAACAATATGATGCCAGCCAAATCCAAGTATTAGAAGGCCTGGAAGCTGTTAGAAAACGTCCAGGAATGTATATCGGCTCCACTAGCTCAGAAGGGTTACATCACCTTGTCTGGGAAATCGTGGATAATTCGATTGACGAAGCTTTAGCCGGATTTGCAACCAATATTCAAGTTATTGTAGAAAAAGATAACAGTATTACCGTAATTGATGACGGTCGGGGGATTCCTGTAGATATTCAAGAAAAAACGGGCCGCCCTGCAGTGGAAACCGTCTTTACTGTCTTGCACGCCGGTGGGAAATTCGGCGGTGGCGGATATAAGGTATCTGGGGGACTACATGGGGTAGGTTCCTCCGTTGTTAATGCCTTGTCTACTAGCTTAGATGTCAAAGTCTACAAAGATGGCAAAATTTATTATCAAGAATATCGCCGCGGTCATGTCGTGGATGATTTGAAAGTAATCGGTGAGACTGAGCGCCACGGGACGACGGTGCATTTCGTGCCAGATCCTGAAATCTTTACCGAAACGACGGAATATAATTTTGATAAATTAGCCACACGTATTAGAGAATTAGCCTTTTTAAATCGTGGCTTACACATTTCCATTGAAGATACTCGCCCAGAAGAACCTGAAAAGCGCGAATATTATTTTGAAGGTGGGATTAAGAGTTATGTCGAATATCTCAACCAAAATAAGACTGTGTTATTTGATGAACCAATTTATTTGGAAGGCGAGCAGCAAGATATTACTGTTGAAGTTTCCTTACAGTATACGGATGGCTACCACAGCAATCTTTTAAGTTTTGCGAATAATATCCATACGTATGAAGGAGGCACGCACGAGTCAGGATTTAAGACCGCTTTAACACGGGTTGTCAATGATTATGCCCGTAAACAAAAGTTGATGAAAGAAAATGACGAAAACTTAAGCGGGGAAGATGTGCGTGAAGGGATTACCGCGGTGATTTCCGTGAAGCATCCCGATCCACAATTTGAAGGTCAAACCAAAACAAAATTAGGAAATTCCGAAGTCAGAGCTGTAACCGATCGTCTATTTTCTGAGCATTTATTGAAATTCTTGATGGAAAATCCAACGGTCGGCAAGCAAATCGTCGAAAAAGGGATGTTGGCTTCTAAGGCTCGATTAGCGGCAAAACGAGCACGCGAAATGACACGTCGCAAGGGTGCGTTAGAAATCAGCAACTTACCGGGAAAATTGGCGGATTGTTCAAGCAATGATCCAGAGAAATGCGAATTGTTCATTGTCGAAGGGGATTCTGCCGGTGGTTCTGCTAAACAAGGGCGTAACCGCGAATTCCAAGCCATTTTACCTATCCGCGGGAAAATTTTAAACGTGGAAAAAGCTAGCATGGATAAAATTTTGGCCAATGAAGAAATTCGCTCATTATTCACCGCGATGGGGACTGGTTTTGGCGAAGATTTTGATGTCAGCAAGGCTCGTTATCATAAATTAGTGATTATGACCGATGCCGATGTCGATGGCGCCCATATCCGTACTCTTTTATTAACGTTATTTTATCGTTATATGCGTCCAGTGGTGGAAGCAGGCTATGTTTATATCGCGCAACCACCTTTATATGGGGTGAAACAAGGCAAGAATATTACCTATGTACAGCCAGGTAAAGATGCGGAAGAAAATCTGAAAAAAGTCATTGAAAGCCTACCACAAACCCCTAAACCAAGTGTGCAACGTTACAAAGGGCTAGGGGAAATGGATGATCATCAACTTTGGGAAACTACGATGAATCCAGAAAACCGCTTGATGCTTCGAGTGAGTGTGGAAGATGCGATTGAAGCGGACCAAATCTTTGAAATGCTGATGGGTGATAAAGTCGAACCACGGCGCGCCTTTATTGAAGAAAATGCGCATTATGTACAGAACTTAGATATTTAATCAGGAGGGGAAAATCGAAAATGGAAGATAAAAATCAAAATATTCATGACGTCAATCTAGCCAGCGAGATGAAAACCTCTTTTATTGATTATGCCATGAGTGTTATCGTTGCCCGGGCTTTACCAGATGTTCGTGACGGATTAAAGCCGGTGCATCGTCGTATTTTATATGGAATGAATGAACTCGGTGTGACGCCAGATAAACCACACAAAAAATCAGCGCGTATCGTTGGGGATGTCATGGGTAAATACCATCCACACGGGGATAGTGCGATTTACGAGTCAATGGTGCGGATGGCGCAACCATTTAGTTACCGCAATATGCTGGTCGATGGTCATGGAAACTTCGGATCAGTCGATGGCGATAGTGCGGCGGCGATGCGTTATACCGAGGCCCGCATGAGTAAACTCGCTTTGGAAATGATTCGCGATATCAATAAAAATACCGTTGATTTCCAAGGCAACTATGATGACAGCGAAAAAGAACCCGTTGTCTTGCCTTCTCGTTTTCCAAATTTATTGGTCAATGGGACGACTGGGATTGCCGTGGGGATGGCGACGAATATTCCACCGCATAACTTACGCGAAGTCATCGGGGCGTTGAATTTATTAATGGACAATCCTGATGTGACGACCAACGAATTGATGGAAGTCCTACCTGGGCCAGACTTTCCAACGGGTGGCTTGGTGATGGGCAAATCTGGTATCCGCCGTGCTTACGAAACTGGTAAAGGGACGATTACGGTGCGTGCGAAAGTCGAAATCGTGCAGATGTCAAACGGAAAAGAACGCATCTTAGTGACCGAGTTACCTTATATGGTCAACAAAGCCAAATTAATTGAACGTATTTCTGAATTGCATCGTGACAAACGCGTCGAAGGGATTACTGATTTGCGCGATGAATCCAACCGCGAAGGCATGCGAATTGTCATCGATGTACGCCGCGATGTGAGTGCTTCAGTGATTTTAAATAACTTATACAAACTCACTGCCTTGCAATCTTCATTTGGGATTAATATGCTAGCCATCGAAAACGGGGTGCCAAAGATTTTAAGTCTAAAACGCATCTTGGTTGATTATCTAGAGTTCCAAAAAGAAGTCATCACCAGACGTACTGAATTTGAAAAGAAAAAAGCTGAAGCCCGTGCCCATATCTTAGAAGGATTACGCATTGCTTTAGACCATATTGACGAAATTATCCATATCATTCGTAGTTCTAATTCTGATGACGAAGCGAAAAATACGATGATGGCACGGTTTGCTTTAACTGACCGTCAAGCCCAAGCGATTTTGGATATGCGTTTGCGCCGTTTGACCGGTTTGGAACGCGAGAAGATTGAAAATGAATACCAAGATTTACTTGCTTTGATTGCGGATTTAGCCGATATCTTAGCTAAACCAGAACGTGTCGTAGAAATTATCAGAACAGAACTAGGTGAAATCGGTGCGCGTTTTGGCGATGACCGCAGAACCGAATTATTAGTCGGTGAAGTCTTGAGTTTAGAAGATGAAGACTTAATTGAAGAAGAAGAAGTTGTTATTACATTAACAAATAAAGGTTATATTAAACGCCTGGCGAAGAGTGAATTTAGAGCTCAACGTCGCGGTGGTCGTGGGGTACAAGGAATGGGCGTCCACGATGAAGACTTTGTGAAAACACTGGTCTCTTGTTCAACCCATGACACCCTTTTATTCTTTACCAACCAAGGAAAAGTCTATAAAGCAAAAGGTTACGAAATTCCAGAATACGGTCGTGCTGCCAAAGGAATTCCAGTGATTAACTTATTAGGCATTGATTCTAATGAGTTGATTCAAGCAATTATCCCAGTCAGCAGCCAACCAACAGCCGGTCGTTACCTATTCTTTACTACTAAATATGGTGTGGTAAAACGTACCGAAGTGACTGCCTTTGCAAATATTCGCAGCAATGGTTTGATTGCGATTGGCTTAAAAGAAGGCGATGAACTGGTTAATATTGTCGAGACTAATGGCGAAAATACGATTATAATTGGGACGCATGATGGTTATTCCGTCCGCTTTGAAGAAAGTCAAGTCCGTGATATGGGACGTACGGCTGCTGGGGTGCGTGGAATTAAGTTACGTGAAGGCGATTATGTCGTTGGAAGTTCGGTCATTAGCGATAACCAAGAAGTGCTAGTCATTACCGAAAATGGTTATGGCAAACGCACCGCAGCGAGTGAATATCCAGTCAAAGGCCGCGGTGGTAAAGGAATTAAGACGGCCAATATTACCGAGAAAAATGGCCCACTTGCCGGACTTACAACCGTTGATGGCAGCGAGGATATTTTAGTGATTACCGATAAAGGGGTCATCATCCGCTTTAATGTCGATTCCGTTTCGCAAACAGGACGAGCAACTCTAGGTGTGCGCTTGATGAAGATGGAAGAGGATACCAAAGTTGTCACGATGGCAACCGTTGAACCAGAAGAAGACGAAGATGTATCAGAAGCTCAAGCAAATACTGAAAGTTCAGAGGCTACGACTACACCAGACGAAACGGAATAAAAAGTTCCACGTGAAACAATGAAAACTCACAGCTAACTCTTGCTTTGGAGGAAGCTGTGAGTTTTTTGCGTTGTTGTCCGCCTTAAATCAACTAATCTACTCTTAGACAGGAAGCGTTTGATTGCCTATTTTTCCGATGTTTAGGCTTAATTCATTGCTTTCAAAGGATTTTTTCGCGTATAATATAGAAGTTCATGAAAGAAAGAATGACTGAAAATGGAAAAAGCAGCGTTACAATCCTGGATAAAAGCGCAGTTTGAGATTGAAGGCGAGCAGGTCTTTCACAAACATCCTGAATTTCTTGTGTTTCGCCATACCCGCAATCAAAAATGGTTTGCCTTGTACATGAAAATCCCTCCTGAAAAAATTGGACTAGCTGAAGATGCGATTGCTTTTCCAAAAGACTCGCTACTTGAAATTGTCAACGTTAAAGTCAATCCCGAGGAACGCGAAATCCTGACCAGTCAAGCAGGTATTTATCCTGGCTATCATATGAACAAAAAATACTGGATCAGCCTGGATATTCACAAAGTTCAGGAACCTTTACTCAAAGATTTAATCCAAGAAAGTTATCTGAGGACCTTATGAAGAAAAAGAAAATATTACGTGTGTTTATTATTTTGATTATGTTATTTATTTTGGTATTTGCTGGTTATTTAGCTTATCTCTTTTTCAGCTATCATCGACTGCCAGATAATCAAGAAATAGCAATCGAACAAGCACAGAAAGCAACAAATGAAAATAACGATAAAAAGGAATATAAAATTACAACTTTTAATATTGGTTATGCAGCTAACCCCCACAATTATAGCTTCTTTATGGATGGTGGAAAGTATGCACGTGGATTTAGCAAGGAAAATGTGCAACAAAACTTGGAGGGAATCATTCGACAGGTTCAAAAGACGCAGCCAGATTTTGTGTTACTGCAAGAAGTGGATTCAGATGCCACACGTTCTTATCATATTCCACAAGAAAAGAATATCATGAAAGCTATGCCTGAGATGAATGCCGCCTTTGCATTAAACTATGATTCGGCGTATCTGTTTTATCCATTTACCGAACCCATCGGCAAGAGTCAGAGTGGTTTGTTGACACTTAGTCGCGAAACGATTCATAAAAGCACGCGTTATCAGCTTCCGATTGAAACGAATTTGAATAAGTTTACCGATTATGACCGTGCCTTTACGATTAGTTTGATTGCTACCACGCCAAAACCACTGGCTTTAATCAATGTACATTTGTCAGCCTTTACCAAAGATCAGTCCATCCAAGCAGCCCAAATCAAAAAATTAGCCAAATACATGCAGCTTTATCGACAAAAAGGCTATGGAGTGATTGTCGGTGGTGATTATAATCATGATGTATTAAGCGATACCCCAAGTCTGTTTGGCACGAAAAAACAAACACTGACTTGGACGCATCCCTTCCCTAAAGCCGCCCTTCCAGCTGGTTTTACCTTAGTGAATCAAGATATTGTCGCCGCGAAAATTCCTTCCGTCCGCGCCAATGACCGCCCCTTTACCAAAGATAGCTATGTGAATTTGGTTGATGGCTTTATCGTGTCAGCAGATATTCAAGTCAATCACCTCAAAGTTTGGGACTATCACTTCCAATATTCCGACCATAACCCAGTCACGATGACATTTGAAATCAAGTAAAACTTCTCCATCTAGCTTTGACATAGTAGAAAGTTAGATGGAGATTTTTTTAGGATAAAATTTTTTTCAAGTAAAAAAAGCTTTTGCCACTTTTTCGCGTATTTATTAAGTAGCAAGGTAATTTATAAAAAATGCGTGAAAAACCTTTGCAATTCTTTGAAAATCTGTGTATAATAAATCATTGTGAGTAGCTAAGTCTGCTCTCTCTGCTCTTGATGTCAATACAAGGGCCAAAGTCCATAGGGAGGTGAACATATCAATGGAAAATACGAAATATGAAATTCTTTACATTATTCGTCCAAACATTGATGAAGAAGCAAAATCTGCTTTAATCGAACGTTTCGATGCAATCTTAAAAGATAACGGAGCTGAAGTTCTTGAATCTAAAGATTGGGAAAAACGCCGTTTCGCTTATGAAATGAATGGATTCCGCGAAGGTATCTATCACATCGTTAAAGTATCTTCTCCATCAAGCGCTAGCGCTGTTAGCGAATTTGATCGTCTTGCTAAAATCAACGAAGACATCATTCGCCACATGATTGTTAAAGAAGAAGCTTAAGAATGTTTCACGTGAAACAAAAACGATGGGAGATGAATAGCCTTGATTAATAATGTTGTATTAGTAGGTAGATTAACAAGAGACCCTGATTTACGTTACACTTCTTCTGGTGTTGCGGTGGCTACTTTTAGTTTAGCTGTGAACCGTAATTTTACCAGCCAAAACGGAGAAAGAGAAACGGACTTTATCAATTGTGTCATTTGGCGTAAACCAGCTGAAACTTTAGCAAATTACGCTAGAAAAGGGACATTAATTGGTTTGACCGGACGTATTCAAACGAGAAATTATGAAAACCAACAAGGTCAACGTGTGTACGTAACTGAAGTGGTTGCCGATAATTTCCAATTATTAGAGTCTAAAGCGGTCAATGATCAACGTCGTCAAGCTGCCGGAAACTTTGATAATAATGTCTCACAACCATTTAACAATAATAACAATAGCTTTGATCAGCCAGCTTCATCTCAACCATTTAGTGGAATGCCTGGCTTTGACCGTGATGCAAGTAACACACCACTTGGCGGATCAAGCATTGACATTTCAGATGATGATTTACCATTCTAATTAATTTTTGTAATAAGGAGGGAAATAGAATGGCACAACAACGTAGAGGCGGTCGTAAACGTCGTAAAGTAGACTATCTTGCAGCAAATCACATTGAACATGTTGATTATAAAGATGTTGAATTATTAAAGAGATTTATCTCAGAACGTGGAAAAATCTTACCTCGTCGTGTAACTGGTACTGGTGCTAAAAACCAACGTAAATTAACAGTTGCTATCAAACGCGCACGTATCATGGGATTACTTCCATTCGTTAACGAAGACTAATATAAATACCAACACCTCAGAACCACTTCGAATGGCTCTGGGGTGTTTTTTTGCGCTTTTGAGGTAGTTTTTGGGTCATTTAATCCTTATGTGAGAAATTCATCTATATTTTTTGGATAGTTTCTCCATTTTACTTAAAATCATGCTATAATCGTTCTTACTGAAAAAAACGAAACGAGGGATGTACATGGAAAATCGATTAATTTCGCATAGTTTAATTGAAAATAACGGAAAGTATTTGTTAATCAAACGCAGTGAAATCAAGCGCGGTCAGAAAAATTTTTATCCGGCTTATTGGGACATTCCAGGTGGGACGGTGGAAGATGGCGAGCTCCCTAGACAGGCGGCGATTCGCGAATGTCAAGAAGAGGTAGGCTTGAAGATTACGATTGACCAAATTATTCATGAAGATAGCAATGTAGATAAGGACAAGTTTTTTACGCGCTTGGTGTATCGTGGACAATTATTGGAAAACAGTGAAGATTTAGTGATTACTTTAGACCCGCAAGAACATACGGATTATCGCTGGGTGACGAGTTTAGCAGATTTGCCGGGTGAAAAAATTGTGCCGTATTTGTGTGAAATATTAGCAGAAGGATAAAAAGCTTACTGAATGATGCTCAAATTTGCAAAATAGTTGGAACGAATACCACAAAATGCTAAAAAGAGAGATTTCTATTTGACTTACGGCTGGGCTTATGGTTCAACAGGAAAAGCACTGCAAGGGAAAGAAGTGCTCTTGGCTGTAAGTTTTGGTGCAGATAAAGGGGACTATACTTCACTAGGTAGATTCCATATTACAGTCGATGAAGTATTAAAGCCGATAGAAACCATTTCGTATTATACCGGCTTAAAGTTCCTGGATCCATTTGTCATTACCGGCGCGATGCAGTTAGATGAAGCAAGTCTAGTTGGACGAGCAAAAGTATTTGTAGAAAAACTAAGTGAATAATTCCTCTCCATTTTAAAGACTTCCATTCATGCTTGGTCAGTGATGGAGGTCTTTTATTGCAAAATATTACGGTTATTTAATATTAACTTGTATGGTAGAACTAAACAGGTTTACTTGAAATGAAAATAAAATAGCAAAATTATTTTCAGTATTCACACTTGAAAACGCTTAACCATATTGGTATACTCCAATTTGTAAAATATTTTATGAAAAGGAGATAACGCAATGAAGTATCCATTTGAAACCAGAGGACGATTTTCTATTCGTAAACTAAGTATTGGTGTATGTTCGGTATGCCTAGGTTTTGCTATTTTAAATGCAGTCCATTCTCATCAAACCGTTTTAGCTCAGGAAGGGACTACAGATGCGCAACCGGCAGTGACATCTGAATTTTCGCCTTATGATAAACCGGTAAATGAGGCAAATAGCCCTGAAAGTTCTACATTAACAAGTACAACAACCTCAGAAGGTGTAGAGACTACTCATGCAAATCCGGAGGTCGCTACTTCTACTGCTCCAACGTCAACTACGAGTGAATTAAGCAGTAATAGTCAACCGAGCGAAACAAGCCACTTAACAGCCAACGAAGGTTCAGCAAATCAAACGCAACCAATCTCTGAATCAGCTACCTCCAATGAAACGACTGAAGTAGCAAATACGCCTACTACATCAGCTACTGAAGCACCAACGAGCGAAACAGAAAAGCAGAATACACCAGTGGCAGAAAATCTGGTAAAAAATGGAGACTTCACGCAAACCAAAGCCAAGACGGGTACATGGACAGGTGAGGCAGCAACTTCCTGGAATAATCCATGGATCCCAAGCAACATCACAGCATCTTCCAAGTCTAAAGCTCAATTAGCAGTGGTCGATGGCCGTTTAATGATTTCTGCTCCTGAGACGTTTAGAACTTCGATTGCGCAAGTATTAGAGGTTGATGCTAGCAAAAAATATGAAGTGAGCTATGATGTTGAAACCCAAAATGTAGAAGGAGCAGGCGTGCGTGTCCGTTTCTTGCCGGTGGATGAAAAAGGCGCCACACTAAAAACTCCAGAAGGCAAAACCGTGGATGCTCCTACGACAAGTTATGTGAACAAAACAAACACGAAGACTATTACCCAACAAGTTACCTTTGATCCAATCGTTAGTCGGGTAAAACTTGAAATCTTCTTTGAAACTGGCACAGGAACCGCGTATTTTGATAATATAACATTTAAAGAATATATCAAGCCACAAGAAGAAACTAAAGATGCCCCTAAAGCCGAAACGGAAGATATCCAGCTAGGGTTAAATAAATACTATCTACCCAATCTAAGCGATGCAACGTATACTGTTGAAAATCCAGAAATCGCTGAAGTGCGTAATCAAATCATTACGCCTAAGCAAACCGGTTCGACCAAGGTGACGATTACTAAAGAGGGGCAATCACTTGGCAGCTTCACCTTAAATGTTGAAAACCATGATGCAACCATTTATGATCAAATTTTGAATAGCTGGGAGAACGTGTCTTTAGGAAATGAAAATTATCAATCCGACAATCCATATATGCAAGAATTTTTAGCCAAAATCGAAAGCGGAGTCGAGGAAAGTTTAGCACATTGGGATGATGATGTTGCCAATCGTGAAAGCATTTTTGATGATGTGACTGACTTTACCAAATCTGCAAATATAACAAAAACTTATAGACGATTAGAGCAATTCGCCCAAGTTTTAGATAACAAATCATCTAAGTATTATCAAAATTATGACCTCGCAGTGAAGCTAAAACAAGGCATGGAATACTTATATAAACATGTCTACAACGAGCAAAAAGAAATCGTGGGTAACTGGTGGGATTACGAGATTGGCACGCCGCGAGCAGTGGTCGATGTCCTTGCCTATGCCAATGCCTACTTCACACAAGAAGAAATTAATCGTTATATTAAACCGATTGATAAGTTTGTAGCTGATCCAACGGTGATTCGTTCCACTACGACGATTCCAGTACCGGCAGTGGGAGGCAATCAAACCGATTTAAGTAAAGTAACCATTCTTTCAGGTGCATTAAAACAAGACAGTGCGCGCATCCAAGAAGGGGCGGATGGGCTGTTGACGGTGCTAGAATTTGTGAGAGAAGGCCAAGGATTTTATCGGGATGGCTCATTTATTGACCACACAGATGTAGCTTATACGGGAGCCTATGGGAATGTGTTGATGGATGGTTTTTCACAAATTTTACCGATGATTGCCAACACTCCATTTGCTCTACCCGCTGAAAAAACTGCCATTTTGTATGAATGGATTGATCGCGCGTATTTTCCAATTATTCTTAATGGCGAATTGATGGATATGACTCGCGGACGGTCGATTAGTCGAGCTAGTGCGGAAAGTCATGCCGCTGCGATTGAGGCCTTACGAGGAATTGTGCGAATTGCCCAAGCGAGTGATGAAGCGCAAAAAATGCATTTATTATCAGCTGTTAAAGGCCGTATAGGGGAAGATACCTTCTACGTTCCTTACCAAAATCTAAAATCCTATACCGACATTTCGTTATTTGAAAAATTGCTAAATGATGATACAATCCCTGCAGTAAAACCAGAGACATTTTTACATTCATTCCACAATATGGATAAATTTGTCTACAATAATGCAGAAAATCATTTTGCGATTGCGCTTAGTATGTATTCTGACCGGACACAAAATTATGAAGATATGAATAACGAAAATCGTCATGGTTGGTATACAGCTGATGGAATGGTTTATCTATATAATAACGATTTAACGCATTATAGTGAAGGTTATTGGCCAACGGTGGATCCTTACAAGATGCCAGGAACGACCGAATTAGTAACAGCCAGAGAAGATGGTTCAGGTCAAGTGAATTTACCTAGCAGTTTTGTGGGAGCAAGTAAATTTGACGAAAAAAATGCGGCTGTGGCGATGGATTTTACGAACTATAACGAAGAATTAGCTGCCCGTAAAGCGTGGTTTATTTTTGGAGATAAAATCGTGATGTTGACGACCAATATCCAAAATAAAAGTAGTGATGCGAGTGTTACAACTATTGAGAATCGCAAATTAGTGCCTGATAAAAATACGAAAATTTATGTTAATGGTGAAGAAATGACTGCGGATAAAGTAACGAATTCTGCGGTAGATACTTTCTATTTAGAAACAGCAGATCCAAATCAACGTATCGGTTATGCTTTCCTAACACCATTAAGTTTGGATATTGAAAAACAAGCACGGACGCATAGTTGGAGTGAAATTAACTATGGTCAACCAAGCGATCCAATCACGAATACATTTGTTACAGCAACGCATACTACACAGCAAAATGGTGAAAATTTAGCTTATGTTTTAGTGCCAAACCAGGATTTGGCATCGTTAAATGAAGCTAGAACTAGTGTGAAAGTTGTCGTACAAAACAATGATTTGCAAGTGGTTTATGATGAAACTAGCCAATCTTATGGTGTTATAAAATATACGGATACACCATATGAATTAACGGATAAAGTAACGCTGAGTCAATCTGGTATCTATATGATTAAAAAAACATCTGATGGATTTGATTTGAGTTTTGCTCATCCTAGAGACGATGCTAAGTTTTCGATGTTGGAAGGAAGCGCGGATGAGGTGAACTTTAAAGTGTTGAAGACAGCAGATGAAGTGGACCGCACCACTAAGCTACATTTGATTTTGCCAACTGAAACCACAGACAGCAGTACACAAACGGACAATCCAAGCATGTCAGACAGTGGTACGCAAACGGACAATCCAAGCACGTCAGACAGCGGCACGCAAACGGACAACCCAAGCACGTCAGACAGTGGCACGCAAACGGACAACCCAAGCACGTCAGACAATGGTACGCAAACCTTACCTGTAGTTCATGTGACTTATAAGTTTGCGGATGGCACGTTATACCAAAGTTTTGATTTGCAATTTGAAAAAGGCGCGATTGTGGATGCCTCTGATTTAATCATGTTACCTGATAATATGAACTTTGCGGATGACTTCTTATATTATGAAGTTCAAGGAAATGGTTTGGATACAATTCAGCGTGTAGTTGAAAAAACAACAACACATCAAGAAACCCAAACAGAAAACCCAAGCACATCAGACAGTGGCACGCAAACAGACAATCCAAGCACGTCAGACAATGGTACTCAAACAGACAATCCAAGCACGTCAGACAATGGTACGCAAACCTTACCTGTAGTTCATGTGACTTATAAGTTTGCGGATGGCACGTTATACCAAAGTTTTGATTTGCAATTTGAAAAAGGCGCGATTGTGGATGCCTCTGATTTAATCATGTTACCTGATAATATGAACTTTGCGGATGACTTCTTATATTATGAAGTTCAAGGAAATGGTTTGGATACAATTCAGCGTGTAGTTGAAAAAACAACAACACATCAAGAAACCCAAACAGAAAACCCAAGCACGTCAGACAGTGGCACGCAAACAGACAATCCAAGCACATCAGACAGCGGTACGCAAACAGAGTTGCCTAAAGAGGAAGAAAAGCAGTCAAACAAAGACAATGTCAAAGAACAGCCTAAAAAAGAGCTAGGTTCTCAAGCAAAAAGAAACAAAAAAGTGAAAGAACAATCTTCTGTGCAAAGAGATGCTGCATCAGTTAAGCGATTACCTAAAACTGGCAATCAAGCAGACCAAGCGCTATTATTATCTGGTCTTGCAAGTATCGGTTTGTCTGCAGGAATCTTCTTCAAACGTAAAAAAGAACAATAGACACACATCAGGCCTTCGCTTTTCGGGGGCCTTTTGTTTCACGTGAAAATAATATAATCATAAACCAAAAAATAACGAAATAACCTAATTAATCGATCTTTTGTGCAAAATTTGCCGCAGTGTGGTAAAATAATAGCATTAGGATTAGGAAAGAAGAGTGAAGCGTACTTAGCAGCAAGAATGTCACTAAGTACGAGTGAGGGTGAAAAATGACTGCAATAGGAATAATTTCCATCGATAATTATGACGATGTGATTGATAAACTAGATGATAAAGAAAGCTCGTATCTCAATACTTTGATTACTTCGGTGATTTCCGATTGGGCGAGTGAGCATGAAGTCTATTATCGTCGAATCAATGCTGAACGTCATTTATTTATTGCGCGTGAAGCAGATATTGAGCAGATGAAGACGCAAAAATTTGACCTTTTAGCCACTTTTAAAAATAAAGCTAGAGAACGTGAATTGTTATTGACTATGAGTATGGGGATTGCGTATGGACAGGCCTCACTCAAAGAAATTGGTGAAGTGGCACAAGATAATCTTGATTTAGCTTTAATTCGTGGTGGCGATCAAGTTGTCGTGAAGGATGCTGATCCAATGAGTCGTCCGCAATTTTTCGGGGGCGATAGTGATGCGACGATTAAAAGAACAAGAGTCCGCTCGAAAGCCATGAGTACTGCGCTAAAACGAGTCCTTTTAGAAAACGATAAAATCTTTGTCATGGGTCATCGTTTTCCAGATATGGATGCCTTGGGAGCGAGCTTTGGGATTGCTTATTTTGCCAAACTCATTCATAAAAAATGTTGGATTATCATTAATCCTGAGGAAGTCACGCCAGAATTGCAGCGCGGACTGAGAGAAATTGAACAATATCCCGAACTTTCCAGTCAATTAATTACCAGTGAAGAAGCACTAGAGCTATTAGATAACAAAAGTTTATTAGTGATGGTGGATTATCATCGGCCGTCTATGTCCATTTCGCAAAAAGTTTATGATGCCTTTGAGAAAATTGTAGTGATTGACCATCATCGTCGGGGCGAAGAATATCCAGCCAAGCCATTATTAAATTACATTGAAGCCTCTGCATCTTCTGCTAGTGAGTTGGTTGCTGAATTGCTAGAGTACCAATTAAATAATGAAACACGTATCTCGAAGTTTGTCGCGACCATGATGTTAGCGGGAATGTACGTGGATACCAAGAATTTTACCTTCCGTTCCTCTGCGCGGACTTTTGATATTGCCAGTTTCTTAAAATCACAAGGTGCCGATGAAAGCAAAGTCCAATATCTATTGAGTTCGGATTTGGATTCGTATTTAGAAATGAGCGAGTTAATCAGTACTTGTCAAAATATCGCACCAGGCATTGTGTATGCGATGGGCAAAGAAAACAAAATCTATGGTAAGGTGACAACGGCTAAGGCTGCGGATACCTTGATTTCGATGATTGGTGTCGAGACCGCTTTTGTGATTACCCGCCAAGATGAGGAAGTTATTGGGATATCAGCACGCAGTAGTGGCAAGGTTAATGTCCAAAAAATTATGGAAGCATTGGGTGGCGGCGGTCATTTTACCAATGCTGCGACGAAAATTTTGGGCGAATCGCTTGAAAAAGTTGAAGAAATGCTTTTAAATGAAGTTAAGCAAATTGAAATAGAGTAGGAAGTGAAACAGATGAAAGTTATTTTTCTAGAAGATGTGAAGGGTAAAGGTAAAAAAGGCGATGTGAAAGAAGTCCCAACTGGATATGCCCAAAACTATCTAATTAAGAACAAATTAGCCAAAGAAGCCAATAAAGAAAACATGGCGGAATTAAAAGGAAAACAAAAAGCTCAAGCCAAACACGAAGCAGAAGAATTGGCTAAAGCAAAAGAATTAAAAGCTTTTATCGAAAAAGAAGAAACAGTGGTCGTCATCAAAGCTAAAGCCGGAAGCGATGGCCGTTTATTTGGCTCTATTCCTTCTAAACAAATCACGGATGCATTCTTTGATCAATACAAAATCAAGATTGACAAACGTAAAGTCGATTTGAAGCAACCAATCCGTGCTTTAGGTTTTACCAATGTGGAAGTAAAATTGCACCATGATGTGTCAGCGAAAATCCGCGTACATGTCGTGGAAGAATAATCTAGCATACAATGAAAAATTGGAGCGTCGATTGTATATGGGCGCTCTTTTTATGTTTAAGGAGCGTTAGATGAAGATTTCAGAACATTTTGGCGTTTACGGTGTCTGTATTCATAATAACAAATTGCTATGCGTAAAAAAACATGGAGGTCCGTATAATGGACGCTATGATTTACCTGGTGGCAGTCGTAAAAATGGGGAAAGTTTGTTAGATACACTTTATCGGGAAATGAGCGAGGAAACTAGTTATCAAGTGAGTCAAATTTACGACAGTGCGCTCTATGACTCATTTGTAAAAATCAACGAGAATGAATTCAACCATCATATTTTTGGCCTATATAAAGTTGAGTTAGAAAAAGCCAATCATCAAGCAATAGAAAAATATCTTAACGGTAATGAGGCTAACGATTCTTTAGGTGAAGAATGGATAGAGTTGAATGAATTAAATGAACAAAATGCTTCTCCGCTGATCTTGAAAGTATTGGCAACGTCAGAAGATTTTCAAGCCAAGCGATATCCAGACTGGGAAATTTATTAAGATGTTTGTAAATTGGCAGTAGTACTCACGTTGCCGATTTTTTTGTTCACATATTTATACAAATTCCTGCCAATCTTTGCTATACTATTAGTTGAGACAAATTCAAAACGGAAATCAATTTAATGTTATTTTATAAATCTTTAAGGGGTGTTTTTGATGAATGAAATGTGGCAAGAAAATGTACCACCACAAGATATTGAAGCAGAACAAGCCGTCTTGGGTGCCATTTTTCTAGATGCGGAGGCCTTGGTCGAAGCGATGGCACAAATTGAGCCGCAAGATTTCTATCGCCGCGCCCATCAGATTGTTTTTCGTTCGATGATTGCCTTAAATGATCGCAACGAAAATATCGATATTATCACACTAAAATCACAAATCGAATCTGAAAACACCCTGGAAGATGTGGGTGGAATTAGTTATTTAACCGAGTTATCGCAAGTCACGCCGACTGCTTCTGGGGTGGCGCATTATGCGAAAATCGTGAAGGATAAATCGACTTTACGGGAATTGATTCAAGCGGCTACCAAGATTGTCAAAGAAGGTTACAGTCAAGAAGGCAGTGTAGAAGAAATTGTCGAGGCGGCCGAAAAAGGAATTTTAAATGTCTCGGAAAAGCGTAATAGTACAGGATTTCAGGCGATTAGTGATGTTTTGAATAGCACGATGGAGCATATCGACATGTTATCCCAACAAAATGAAGATATCACTGGTCTGCCAACGGGATATCCAGAGCTTGATAAGATGACTGCTGGCTTGCAACCGGAAGAATTGATTATTTTAGCGGCTCGTCCAGCGGTCGGGAAAACAGCTTTTGCCCTAAATATTGCGCAAAATATTGGTACGCGGACCGATCGCAGTGTGGCTATTTTCAGTTTGGAAATGGGGGCTGAGTCTTTGGTGAACCGGATGCTGTGTGCGGAAGGAACCATTGAGGCTGGGCATTTGCGAACAGGGCAGTTGACCGAACAAGAGTGGCATAACTTGATTATGGCGATGGGAAGTTTGTCGAATACGAGTATTTTTATTGATGATACGCCTGGAATTAAAGTTTCAGAAATTCGAGCAAGATGTCGGCGTTTAGCACAGGAAAAAGGCAATCTGGGCTTGATTTTAATCGACTATTTGCAGCTGATTGAAGGTTCTGGTCGAGAAAGTCGCCAACAAGAAGTCTCTGAAATCTCTCGTCAATTGAAAAAATTAGCCAAAGAATTAAAAGTACCGGTTATCGCCCTTTCACAGCTCTCTCGTAGTGTCGAGCAGCGCCAAGATAAACGGCCGGTATTAAGTGATATCCGTGAGTCGGGTTCTATTGAGCAAGATGCCGATATTGTAGCCTTTTTATACCGTGAAGATTATTATCAACGTCAAGGCACCGAAGAAGATAAAAATGAAGAGGAACAAGCTGTTGACGACGTGATTGAAGTCATTATTGAGAAAAACCGTAGTGGCGCGCGCGGTACGGTAGAGCTACTATTTAAAAAAGAATATAATAAATTCGCTTCTATCTCCAGACGTGATGATTACTAAAAAAGTCCAGCACAACCCAAGGAAAAAATGGGAAATGCTGGGCTTTTTTCTACGGTCCGGTAACACCACCCACACAAAAATACATAAACCCCACTCTTCTTACTTGAAAAACTTCAGTATATCCTTGCTTGGCATCATGGTAGGTTACTTGATAATTTTTTAAATGAATATAGGGATTATCAGAGGGTGTATATAGTCTATCGGTTGGCTCAATATTCATCATTATTGCATGGTAAACATCAAGTGTAAAAAATGTAAATTCAGTACGTATCGCCATCTTCGGAGAAAGATGTGTCAGAAAGAACCCCACAAAAAGCGTAATCAATCCAATCTTCAAATAGTAATCCAGCTTGTTTTCACGATTCAGCATACCTTTCCTCCGTATCCTTTTTCTACAGTATAACAAAGCCCTCCCTTAACGTAAGAAACCCTTTACAAAATTTATCGAAAACTTAAAAACTCAGTCCCAAAGATCCCGTTAGCCCTAAAATTCCTATTTTTTATTTGTGAAGAGAATGCTTGCTTGGACGGACATATCCTCTTCCATGAGCAGCACATCCATATTTCTTTTCTATGTAATAACAAGATTTTTTTATGTAAACTATCAAGAAAATCTATTCTATCTCTTCCAATCTTCAATTTGTGAAATAAAAGCGAAATCGGTTGCGCCAAACAAACCCATAATGTTATAAACAAATAAAGTGTTTACAAATGAAAAAATCTAGTATATAATCTTGTTAACGAAATCGGTTGCGTAAAGGCGATCAGAAAAAAGAGAGGTTCTAAAATGAAAAAATTATTTAGTTTTGAGTTTTGGCAAAAGTTCGGTAAGGCCTTGATGGTGGTCGTTGCCGTGATGCCAGCTGCAGGTTTAATGATTAGTATTGGGAAAACCATTCCTTTAATTAATCCAAATGTAGCCGCTTTAGTCACAACAGGTGGTGTCATTGAAAACATCGGTTGGGCAATTATTGGAAACTTACATCTATTATTTGCCTTGGCGATTGGTGGTAGTTGGGCGAAAGAAAGAGCTGGCGGGGCATTTGCGGCTGGGATTTCTTTTGTCTTGATTAACCGGATTACTGGTTCGATTTTTGGCGTGACAAATGCGATGTTAGCAGATCCTAAAGCCTATACACATACGCTATTCGGTACAAAAATCATGGTTAAAGGTTTCTTTACCAGCGTATTAGAAGCACCTGCCTTAAACATGGGGGTATTCGTAGGGATTATCGCCGGATTTGTCGGAGCGATGGCCTACAATAAATACTATAATTACCGTAAATTACCAGATGCTTTATCTTTCTTCAATGGTAAACGCTTTGTTCCATTTGTCGTAATTTTATGGTCAACGATTTGTGCGATTGTTTTAAGTTTTGTTTGGCCAGTCATCCAAGCAGGAATTAACAATTTTGGTCTATGGATTGCTCAGTCACAAGATACAGCACCCGTTTTAGCGCCATTTTTATACGGTACTTTAGAACGTCTATTGCTACCATTTGGCTTGCATCACATGTTGACAATTCCAATCAACTACACAGCCTTAGGTGGCACTTACGAAATTTTATCTGGCGCACAAGCAGGCACAAAAGTATTCGGGCAAGATCCACTTTGGTTAGCTTGGGCCACTGATTTGGTGAACTTAAAAGGTGCTGGCGATATGAGTCAATATCAATACGTATTAACCCATTGGACACCAGCTCGTTTCAAAGTAGGTCAAATGATTGGTTCTACAGGTATTTTGATGGGAATGACTTTAGCAATGTATCGTAATGTTGATGCAGATAAACGTCATTTGTATAAATCAATGTTTGTTTCAGCTGCCTTAGCGGTATTTTTAACAGGGGTAACTGAACCTATAGAATTCATGTTTATGTTTGCGGCTGTCCCACTATATGTGGTTTATGCCTTTATCCAAGGGGCTGCCTTTGCAAGTGCTGACTTGATTTCGCTACGTGTACACTCATTTGGGAATATTGAATTACTCACTCGTACACCATTAGCCATCAAAGCAGGTCTAGGCGGCGATTTAATTCACTTTATTTTAGTATCCATTGGTTTTGGGGTATTCACGTACTTCTTAGCAAACTTTTTAATCAAGAAATTCAACTTTGCAACACCAGGACGTAACGGAAACTACGACTTAGATACTGGAGCAAGCGAGGCCTCAGAAACGAAAGCCGCGGTTCAAGGAAATGATCAAGCCTTTGCGATTATTAATTTACTTGGCGGCAAACCAAATATTGTTGATGTGGATGCTTGTATGACCCGTCTAAGAGTAACAGTCAAAGATAATGCCAAAGTTGGTAAAGAAGAACAATGGAAAGCAGTCGGTGCGATGGGCTTAATCGTAAAAGATAATGGTGTTCAAGCCGTTTATGGTCCAAAAGCCGACGTATTGAAATCTGATATTCAAGATATTTTAGACTCAGGTATGGACATTCCTGAAGTGAACGTCGCTGCCAAAGAAGAGACGAAAGCTAAAACGGCTGCTACAGGGGAAAGCGTGGATTTAGTCGCAGTGGCCAACGGAGAAGTCATCGCTATTGAAGCAGTTGCAGATCCAGTCTTTTCAGGTAAAATGATGGGCGATGGTTTTGCGGTGGAACCAACTGATGGCACAATCGTTTCTCCAGTAAATGGTACGATTAAGAGCGTCTTTCCTACCAAACACGCTATCGGAATTGAAACCAAAGAAGGGGTCGAAGTTTTAGTTCACATGGGAATTGACACAGTTAGTCTTGAAGGCAAACCATTTAGTGTTAAAGTCAAAGAAGGCGATCAAGTACAAGCCGGACAAGTCTTAGCACAAGTGGATCTAGAAGCGTTACAACAAGCGGACAAAAAAGCCACGATGATTGTCGTCTTTACCAATATGGACAAAATTCAAGCGTTCGAACTTACCCAAAAAGGCAATCAACAAGCAGGCAATACGATTGGAACATTAAGTATATAATCTAGGACAAAGCAAGTGGTAAGTTTTTGAGACTAGCCAGTTGCTTTGTCTTTTTAGTATAATTTTTAGCGTAACCTATTAAGAATTGAGGACATATATTATGAAAGCAATCACTTTAAATACCCATAGTTGGATGGAAGAAGAGCCTCAGGAAAAGTTAGCACAAATCGTGGACTTTTTGGCTACTCAAGAGGCGGATGTCATTGCCTTACAAGAGGTCAATCAATTAATCAGCGCAAAAGAAATCATTCCGGATGACTATTTTTGCCCGCAAGAAAATCAGCATCCTATTCGTGAAGATAATTTTGCCTATCTCATCGTCCAAGCATTGCGTAAACGAGGCTTGAATTATTATTGGAGCTATAGTTATGCCCATGTTGGCTACGATATTTATGATGAAGGCATGGCGATTTTATCCAAAGAAGCGCAAACACCTAAAGAAGTCGTTACCTCCAATGAAGAATATGTTAAGCACTTAACTCGTAAAATCTTAATTGCCCAAACCCAAAGTGCCATCGTGGTCTGCGGTCATTATTCCTGGGCGGGTGAACTAGGCTTTGATTACGAATGGCAAAAGACAATCGCAGCCTTAGAAAATGCACCATTACCAATCATTTTAATGGGTGACTTTAATAATCCGGCGGGAAGTTCTGAGCACGCGCAAATCTTAGCTTCTCCTTTGAATTTGCAAGATACTTTCTTACAAGCTAAAGAACGCTATGGTGAATTTACCGTGGTGAAAAAAATTGACGGTTGGCGTGAAAATAATGATTTATTGCGCATCGACTTTATTTTTGTCGCAAAAGAGTTTCACGTGGAACAATACCAAGTCATCTTTGACGGTCATCGTGGCAGCGTAGTCAGCGACCATTTTGGGGTTCTTGCGGTTTTTGAATAAGCACAGAATAGATGAATTCTTGGCAAATCAAGCGAGGGTTCATCTATTTTTTTGATTTTTCGTCTTTTTATTCAAATTTAGAGGACTTAAAAATAAATGTTCGGTTTTTGGTCGTAAAACAAAACATTTTTAAAATATTATTCGAATTTTCGTTGCAACTCCTTCGAAATCTTGGTACAATGTGCATGAAGTGCTTTTTTGGCACAGCTAGGTTTTGAAGGATTCAAAGCAAACTTGCTAGCATATTTAGGAGGAATTCATATGTCATCTGTAGTGGTTGTAGGTACCCAGTGGGGAGATGAAGGTAAAGGAAAAATTACCGACTTTTTAAGTGAAAATGCGGAAGTGATTGCCCGTTATCAAGGGGGAGATAATGCCGGTCACACGATTAAGTTCAACGGAGTAACTTACAAATTACACTTGATTCCCTCTGGTATTTTTTACAAAGATAAGATTAGCGTGATTGGTAATGGTGTGGTGGTCAATCCGAAGTCATTAGTGAAGGAATTGGCTTACTTACATGAACGCAATATTACCACGGATAATTTACGCATTTCTGACCGTGCGCACGTGATTTTACCTTATCACATTCAGTTAGATGCCCTACAAGAAGAAGCAAAAGGCGATAAAAAAATTGGAACAACGATTAAAGGCATCGGACCTGCTTACATGGATAAAGCAGCTCGTGTGGGGATTCGTATTGCGGATTTATTGGACCGCGAAATCTTTGAAGAACGTCTGCGCATGAATCTAGCAGAAAAGAATCGTTTATTTGAAAAAATGTACGGGGCTGATCCAATTGCCTTTGAAGATATTTTTGAAGAATATTATGCATATGGTCAACAAATCAAACAATATGTCTGCGATACTTCAGTGATTTTAAATGATGCGCTAGACCAAGGTAAACGTGTCTTGTTTGAAGGAGCGCAAGGGGTGATGTTAGATATTGACCAAGGAACTTATCCATTTGTTACTTCTTCTAATCCAGTTGCTGGTGGGGTAACGATTGGTAGCGGGGTTGGACCATCTAAAATTGATAAAGTCGTTGGGGTATGTAAAGCTTATACTTCTCGTGTGGGCGATGGACCTTTCCCAACAGAATTATTTGATGAAATTGGTCACCAAATCCGTGAAGTTGGCCATGAATATGGGACTACTACCGGTCGTCCGCGTCGTGTTGGTTGGTTTGACTCTGTTGTGATGCGTCATTCTAAACGCGTATCTGGTATTACGAATCTTTGCTTGAATTCAATTGATGTCCTAAGCGGCTTAGAAACGGTGAAAATCTGTACCGCTTATGAATTAGATGGTGAATTGATTTATCATTATCCAGCAAGTTTGAAAGAATTACAACGCTGCAAACCAGTCTATGAGGAATTACCAGGTTGGTCTGAAGATATCACCAACTGTAAGAGCCTATCCGATTTACCAGAAAATGCGCGTAATTATGTCCGCCGCGTATCTGAATTAGTCGGTGTGCGCATCTCTACTTTCTCTGTCGGCCCAGACCGCACCCAAACCAACGTCTTAGAAAGCGTCTGGTCACAAATTTAAACTTATCCCAATACAAACATCAAAGCAGGTATCGTGCAATAAGGCGGTACCTGCTTTTTTCGGTAATGGCTGATTTTTTTAATCGTCTCTCAATAATCTATCGTATAGAGTGGAGAGCATCGTAAATTCTTTGACACTTACAAGTCATAAAAATCACTGTAAGCCTTGCGCACCAAAGGATAGACGTGTTTGTTAATCGCTAAAAAGTGTTGTATGTGGTGCAGAACAGAATGACTATTTGATATGAAAATAAATGAACAAGCCTTCCGAAAATTTTGGGAGGTTTTTTCGCGCTTTTGAGATTTTTTTTCGTATTTAATAAGTAGAGGCAAAAAGCCATTAAAAATACGATGTCATGATTTGTTATCTCCAATATGATGCTAGAACCTTTTAAGTGCAATGGTGATGGCTGTTTATGCTTCTTTTGATATCCAATGAAAAGGTTTTATAGTATAATAAATTTGTGGAGAAGAAAGGATATTTTCATGAAAAAAGAAAATAAAAACCCGGTGTATTTTGGATTGACCAACGATATTATCTTTGGTTGGATTATGAAAAGTGAGGAGAACTGTTTAGCAATTATCCGCGCGATTTTACCAGAACTAAACATTACTAGCATTGTTCATAGAGAGACCAAGTACGACAATATCCCAGGAACCTCTGTGCAGGAAGTCCGATTTTATACCGAGGTGCAAGATGATCAGAAATGTAATTATAATATTGAAATTAAGATGGCGAATAACGACAACTTAGGAAAACAGTCAAGATATTATCAATCACAAATTGATTATGCAGCCTTTATGAACGGGAAAACACACCATGGTTACAATGTAAGTTTTGTTATTTTATTGTGTGCATTTGACCCATTTGGCTATGGATTACGTCGCTACCAATTCCATCATTACGAAGACAGTATCCAGGATTTGCGCTTAGGTACGCAGTCACATACGATTTTTATCAATGCACAGGGGACGGAAGGGGAGGTATCAGATGATTTGGCGGGGATTATCGATGTGATGAATCAAAAGCCTAATCAAACCAATCCCCTAGCAAGCAAATTAATGAAGGAAATTGATTATTATAACCAAGATTCAGAAAAGAGGCGAGAACTGATGGACTATGAAGCAAGACTGCTAGACGAACGCTCAATTGGTGAGGAAAAGGGAAGGCGAGAAGACATACGAAATATCATTATTGAGTTTAAAGCAAATCAAACTGCCCCTAGTTTTATTTTTCAATTTGTCAAAAATGCATTTAAAGACGACCTTACCGATGAAGAAATCCAACAAATGATAGATGATGTGGAAGAAAATGAGTAAGTAGTTATTACCTACGTTCAATAGAGATTATTACAAAAAACGCGCACTGAGTTTCAATTCGTGCGCGTTTTTCGGTAATGGCTGATTTTTTATCGTCTCTCAATAATCTATCGTATAGAGTGGATAGCTGCGTAAATTCTTTGACATTTACAAGCCGTGAAAATTACTGTACCCCTTGAGCACCAAAGGATAGGTGGATTAACTTCGCCTAAAAAAGTGTTGTATGTGGCAAAAAAACTCCGACAAAGCACCAGACTTTATCGGAGTAGCGATTATGAAAAGATGTTTTCTTTTGGACGCTTAGGAATTTTGTAAAAGATGAGCAATACCAAAGCCACACTCAAAGTTAAGGCTGCAAGTGAAAACATCACCTGATAATTACTATGTTCTAAAATCACACCAAAAATCGTTTGGGCAAAAATAGAAGCCAGGTTGCGCACGGTTTGAATCAAAGCCAGTGCCGTCATTTGGTGTTTGGCCGGAATCAAGGTAGCGACCACTTTTAAGTTCATCATCACCACGACCATACCCGCGGGATGTTTGGCAAGAAAAGTCCAAAAAATTTGAATCGGCAAGTAAAGATTTAGCCCGAAACTTAAAAATTGCGCCAAAACAATACAAGTGGGCACGATTAAGAGAACTTTATTGCTGAAACGGTCCATAAATAAATAAGAGAAAAAGACTACCGGCACTTCACACAGAACCGCCCAAAATAAAATATTAGACACTGTATGAATGGCTAGTCCTCGTGCTTGAAACATGGCTGGAATATAGGTGTTGGCCATATTCATCAAGCTATAAAATATTGCACTAATGAACAGATACTGTACAAATAAGCGGTTTTTAAATAACGATAAAAAGTGACTATCTTCATGATTCTCCTCCGTTTGCTTGGCTTTTTCCAGAGCAGCCTGCTTGCGGTCATCTGGATGAGTGAGGGCCAGCCCCCCGATAGAAATCAGCATGGTTATCACAAAAGTAAAGAAAATTGCGCGCGGACTAATCCAATCATAGACTAGACCTGCCGCCTGCGAGCCCAGTGCATAGCCAATTGTTCCCCAAACTCGAATTGAACCGTATTTGAAAGGACTGATGGTGGCGAATTTTTCCAAAACAGGATTACTGCCATTAATCAGTGCCAAGACCAAACTATAGCCCAATATCAATTCCCACAGTGTGTCGGCATAAGCAAAACACAATCCGCCAACTGCTGCCAAGAAAAAAGTGACGCTATTGACCGACTTTAAGGAAAAGCGATCACTTAACGAACCAATAATCGGCTGGGCAATCATCGAACTCAAAAAAGAACCCGAAACCACTAGCGAAGTCTCACTCGCCGAATACCCTTTATCCATTAAATACACAGCAATCAAGCAAGAAAAAATTGCAAACGAGAAATAATAAAATAAATAAGCAACAACAAAACTCAGATAATTCCGACTGGTTTTCACAAAATAAAGCCTCATTTCTAACATATTCTCCATTCAAGATAGCACAATTTGAAAAAAAGCAAAAGCCTAAGATGTAACTAAATATGATTGGATTTCTCTGTAAATAAAACAAACTCCGCCAGCAACATACTGACGGAGCTTAAAAAAAGGAGTTTGAAAATGAAAAAGTGTTTCATATTAGGGTTGTTTGTTTGGGATGCTTTTATAATAAGCGATGAATGTGAAAAAAGTTTGAAGTAACTAAGAGAAAGTTGTAAAAAAAGAAAAAAGCTAACGATAAGTATACCTACCGTTAGCTGCATCAATTATAATCTAAATTTAGCTACTTCTTGTCCTAATTGACGGGCAACTTTTTGATTGTTTGCTACTTCTTTAGTGATTTGATGCATGTTATTAGAAGTTTCCATCATAGATTCCGTTACATTTACAATCCCTTCAGCACTTTCTTCGCTAGCAATTCTTACAGATTCAACGGCGTGCTTAATTTCATTCATTAACTGATTAAGATTTTGGCTATCTGTTGCGAATTGTATCATGATTTCTTGAATATTTTCAACAGAGTCCTTGTACTGTGTGCTAGTGAGCATTAATTGCTGATAGCCATCCATTGCGTGTTCTTGAATAAAAGTGAGCATTTTTTCTGCTTCTTGTGCTAAATCATTGACAGCTTGGAGCACTTCGGAGGTAATTTGTTGAATGTCATTAGCTGTATTAGCCGAGGTTTTAGCTAGTTGTCCAATTTGATCAGCTACGACAGCAAATCCTTTGCCTGCTTCTCCGGAACGAGCGGCTTCAATACTTGCATTGAGTGCTAATAAGTTGGTTTGTTTTGTAATATCAATAATGTTATTGGTCAACATTTCTATTTTTGTTACCGATTGTGAGTCCTCAATTTTTTGATGAACAGCCGTAATCAATCTTTCAGCTAGTTCTTGCGCTTGCTGATGCTTTGTTTCTGCATTTTGATAGATTTCACTAGCTTTAAGCGCAACTTCTTGGCTCTTTTGTTTTTCTAAATCTGCATTTTGCGCGGTTTGTTTTACGATTTCATAGACACTTTGAATAGAATGATCCATCTCACTCATGGAAGCCGAGGTTTCTTGCATTGAAGCACTCATTTCTTCCATTGTTGAGGAAATGTCTTCTGTATTTTCATTCACAGTATTAACCGATTGTTGCACAGTGATGATAGAGTTTTCGAGTTGATTCGTATTGTGGTGAATATTACTCATGATATTGTGCATATATTTTAGTAGATGATTGATATTTTCCGCGATTTCGGCTAGTTCATCATTACTAGTAACGGTTAGATACTGTGTTAAATCACCTTCGTTATGCACTAAATCATAAATTTTTTCATTAATGGTTTTCAAATTTTTGGTTACTAGGTTCACTACGAATAGCAAAATAAGAATCGCTAATACCGTACTGAATAAGGTAAATAAAATGGTTTGAATGAGTAAGTTGCGTAATTTTCGAACTAAGGAAGCTGCATCGTAATCACATCCTATGACTGCTACAACTTTTCCATTATCTTCAATTGGCTGATAGACAGTGATTAAGTCTCCATCTTCACTATGATCGATGGTAGGACTGCTTTGAATTTGTCCACTAAAGGCAGGGGTTAGATAGGCGTAATTCTCAACAAATTCATCCCCAATTTTTGCCCGATCACTCGTATTATCTGTATCTATACCGTAATAGACCTTGTTGTGGTCAGTTGTCAGCGTATAAAGATATTTAATCCCACTATTTTCTTTCATATTCCGCATGAGTTTTAGAATATTTTGATACTCAGCGGTATGTTCATCCCCTTTTTGGATATTTTGTAACTGTTTGGCATCAATCACCTTACCAACATTACTTACTGCCAAACGAGCTTCTTCAATCCCCATCTGAATCATATTTTTTTGTAATTGATGGTAGGACACCCCGCCAATCCCGATGCAAATAAAGGTAACTAATAAACTGATAGGTACCAAAATTTTGACCTTAATACTTCTTTTCGCTTTCATGTAATACACTCCCATTTAGGATTTGTTCATAAAATATTAAAATATTAAATTCAAAACTTATATCGGATGAATTCTACATTTATTAATAGGAAGGAAGATATTTTACAAAAAAAACAAACTCCGCCAGCAACATACTGACGGAGCTTAAAAAAAGGAGTTTGAAAA